>Ga0209653_1000055_pt1 | contig 91641 bp, 82 predicted proteins | sample SaaInl6LU_22_DNA_FD_184644 | JGI IMG/M metagenome (GOLD analysis project Ga0209653, IMG submission 184644) | Marine microbial communities from expanding oxygen minimum zones in the Saanich Inlet - ESP_116LU_22_DNA (SPAdes) (version 2) | ecosystem: Environmental > Aquatic > Marine > Intertidal... | reverse complement strand
CAGAGTAACCAATGCTTATGAACAATAGCTTTCGTTCTTTCTTGGCTTTGTCAAGAATTTCTTGGTTGAAAGGCTTCCAGTCTACCGGGTTGTACGCGTGTTGCAAGAGGTATGGTGAACTCTCATGCTGCAGATCATTGGCTTTGTGTGAATCATTAGCCATTTACTGCGATTACTTGTCCGACCTGATCGCCAAGCATGTTTTGTAGCATGGTCTCAATACCATTTTTTAAGGTAAAAGTAGAAGAAGGACATCCGCTACAGGCTCCCTGCAGAACAACATGGACAGCTTTGCTATCTGCATCAAATTTCTCGAAGGCAATATTACCCCCATCTGCAGCTACAGCTGGTTTTACATACTCCTCGAGGATAGATACGATTTTAGCCTCGATACTCCCTTCTTCGAAGTTTGCCGAAGGAGCAGGAGTAGGCGCTTCTTTCGTTGGTGTGCCCTCGGTTGGTTTTGTACTTGCAACCTTTTGAGTAATGACCGCTTCTTGGTCACTTGCCATGAAGTCTCTGATTAGTTCTCTAAGTTCTACGGTGATTTCATCCCAGTTTCCAATATCGTATTTGGTTACTGAAACATAATTCTCATCCATGAACACTTGTTTCACATAAGGCTTTTGAAAAAGGGCAGTAGCAAGCGGAGCATCTTTAGCTTCGTCGATATTCTTAAATTCATATAGGGCCGGTACAATGGGTTTATTTGCTACAAACTTCATCACTCCAGGGTTAGGAGTAGCTTCGGCATAAACCGTAATGGCCTGGGGACCGCCGGTGGTGGTTTCGTGCACTACAGGCTCACCTTCGTTGAGGTAATCTACCAGCCGCTGAGCAACGGCTTCCTTCACATCATCCCACTCTACAATATCATAGCGCTGAATCGCAACAAAATTACTTGCGATGTAAACCGTCTTTACAAAGGGTAATTGGAATAACTCATAGGCTAGAGGTGCATCTTTAGTATCGTCAATAGAGGCGAATTCATAAGTGCCTTTAACTAAAAAGTGGTTGGCTTGAAACTTGAGAATTGAAGGGTGTTTCGTTGCTATTGTGGTGATGTTGTATTCCATTTTCAAAACTTTTTACAAAAGTACGAAGTGCTGAATTGTTAACCTTACCGTATTTTCGCTAAAATTTTTAATATGAATGCAGCAGTTTTTCCGGGTCAAGGGGCTCAATTTGTAGGAATGGGTAAAGAGTTATACGAGCAATCGACTTTAGCTAAATCTTATTTTGAAAAGGCAAATGATATTCTTGGTTTTCGAATTACTGATATAATGTTTGAAGGTGATGCTGAGGCTTTAAAACGAACCGAGGTAACTCAACCTGCTATTTTTATTCATTCGGTGGTTGAAGCGCTGCTTGAAGGAGATTCTTTTAATCCTCGTATGGTTGCAGGGCACTCTTTAGGGGAGTTTTCGGCTCTTGTAGCTGCCGGTGTTTTAACCTTTGAGGACGGATTAAAATTGGTGGCTCAAAGAGCTCAGGCCATGCAAGAAGCTTGTGGTTTGCAAAGAGGGACAATGGCCGCTGTCTTGGGTCTTGAAGATGCTTTGGTTGAAGAAGTTTGTGACTCGATTGAAGGTGTAGTTGTCGCTGCTAATTTCAATTGTCCTGGTCAATTGGTAATTTCGGGTGCTTATGAGGCCGTAGAGATCGCTTGTGAAAAGATGAAAGAAGCAGGAGCAAAGCGAGCGATTATTTTACCAGTAGGGGGTGCTTTTCATTCACCGCTAATGGCTCCGGCGAAGGAAGCATTGGCATCAGCCATTGAAGCAACTACTTTTTCAAGTCCGAAGTGTCCTATCTATCAAAATGTAAGTGCTACAGCAGTTACCGACAGCGAACTTTTAAAAGCTCAGTTGATCGCTCAATTAACGGCTCCGGTAAAATGGACGCAGAGTGTTCAGAAAATGATTGAGGAGGGTGCTACTTCTTTCACAGAATACGGTCCGGGGAAGGTACTTCAAGGACTCATAAAAAAAATCGATCGTTCTGCTGAAGTAGCTAGTGCATCAGAATAAACTGATCAGATAGTAAATCGAGAATCCTCCAAGAAAAATGATACCGCAATAACTAAGTGCTCTCATCACCATGGGAGGCTTGGCTTCGAAGTCATCTGCAAAAACTAAACGGTGATTCATGTAGCCTAGTATGGGAGCAAAGACAAAAGATGCAAAGGTGGCTATACTCACTAATTTCCCCATAGAGCTGGTAAACCCAATGATCACGGAAAGATTTGATAATGATAGTCCGATTACCGCTAGGTTAAAGTAATTTTTCTTTGTCCAATTTAATCGTTGGCTCATATCCACTAAAACCCTAGCTAAAGCATCGTGGGCACTTAGACAGGTGCTAAACATCGCGGCTAATGCGGATATAGAAATTAGAACGCGGGCCCAGTTTCCTAACTGTGCCGTAAATATCTCGGTAAGTTCTTTTGCAAATACGACTCCACTAGCGCTAAGTGCGGTTCCTGTACCGTAGAGTGTCATAAAACCTAGAAAGAAGAAAAATACGGCGAGTAATGCCGTAATGAAATACCCCAAATTAAACTCTCGAAGGGTTTCCTGTAAGCTGGGCGCCTCCCTATGCCTCTTCAACTTTTCAAGATTCCAAAGACTCACCCAACCCGAAGCTTCGACTGCTGTAGGCATCCATCCGATTAAACTAATTAGAAATAAAAGTCCTGTTGGGTCAAAAATATCGGGAGCAATGAAATTTTCTGCGGTAGCTACTTTTCCTTTTCCTAGTGCTAAGAATACGGTAGCTAACAGGGCGATAAAGAGAATGATAACCAGATACTTCAACGATTTTTCGAGGTAAGCATATTTTCCTATGATAATTAGGAGACTGATTAGGAGGAATAGAATCACAGACATCGATTGCATACTAAGTCCACTTCCTTGTCCGATGATGTTTAATGTCATCCCTGCAGTTACCGCATAGAGGGCTGCCAAAATGGTAAAAGCACTAACCAGGTTTACCCCAGCATAGATCCATAGATAAAATTTAGAAGTCTTTGCATATCCTTCAGTTAAGGAATGCTCTTTAACCCTTGTATATCGCACTCCAAATTCGAAAAAAGGGTATTTTAAAAGGTTGGCGAGTAAAATAGGAACGACTATTAACATTCCGTAAACGGCTCCAGCCTTTGTGGATAGTACTAGGTGCGAGGTGCCAATTGCCATACTAGCAAAAAGCAGTCCAGGTCCAAGTCGGTTGAAAAATCGTTTGATATCCATATCGAAAAGTGGTTAAATCTATTGAAAAATAGGGTTACTTCGTAGAGAAGTTTCATCGCATAGATCAACAGGTATGAAAAAACTCTGGTTAGCAATGTTTTTGGTGGTAGTTTTAGACTTACTCTTCTTAGGGTATGTCTTAGGTCCCAAGGTAGAGAGACCTTCTTTCGACAAGATCTTACCAGTGATCGATATACCCCTTGAAGAAATTGATGCCTACATCGCAGAGAAAGAAGCTAGTTTACCGGTAAAAGAAGGAAATGAGTCTAGAATTATTTGGGCAGATTCTTCAAAAACAAAGACGCCCATTAGTGTGGTTTATTTGCATGGTTGGTCAGCATCTGCCGTTGAGGGCGACCCGGTTCATCGCCAAATTGCTCAGGATTTAGGAGCAAATTTATATTTACCAAGACTCGCTGAACACGGGCTTTCTAAAGAAGAGGCGCTTCTAGACATCACTGCTGATGATTTAGTCGATTCGGCAAAAGAGGCACTTAGTATTGCACAACTCCTTGGAGATCGTGTAGTTATTGTGGCTACCTCTAATGGGGGGGCTCTAGCGCTTTACTTGGCAGAATCAATTTCTGATTTGGCAGCGCTTATACTCTACTCTCCAAACATTGAGATTTATGATCCTACGGCGAAGCTTTTAGATGATCCATGGGGTCTTGAGATTGCTAAAAAGGTGAAAGGAAGTAACTATCACATAGCGAACATGCCTGATAGTCGAAAGCCTTATTGGTATCACAGATATCGATTAGAGAGTCTACCTCAATTGCAAGCCTTTATTTCACGAGCTATGACGCCTATGAACTTTAAGACCGTGGATGAGCCTGTGTTTTTAGGCTACTACTATAAGAATGAAGAGGAGCAAGACAAGGTAGTTTCTGTATCCGCAATGCTTCGAATGTATGAGCAATTGGGTACCCCATCGAGTCAAAAGCAAAAGCAAGCTTTTCCAAAAGCGGGAGATCACATTTTGGCCAGTCCATTGGCCTCAAATGATGTTGAGGGGGTGTATAGAGCCACCTATAGTTTTTTAAAGGAAGTGGCCAATCTGGAGGTTAAAGCTCATAATTAAATCCTCAATTTGCTTTGTAATTGAAATAAGAAGCTTCATTTTATTTCAATTTTGTTAGCCATATCTGGGTTTTTTGTCAAAGTTGACTATATTTTAGTACCCTTGCATCAATCAAAAATCACGAAATGGCCAGAAGACCTCAAATTGAGCGCTTTAATGAAGGAGTTAAGTCTAAGTTTCAGATCTATAATAGTCTGTTTTTAACGCTTCCTTTTCCGAGTATTAAAAACACCGCTCTATTACTTCCACTTTTTGCAGAAACTTGTAAAGAAGGTTTTGCAGCTGGACTTAGTCCCAATCAAATTGTAACGAACTTTTTTGATACCTATTTGAAAGACATAGGAGAAAAGGATCGCAACGATTTATTATTCTCCTTTATTAAATATATCGAAAGACAGGTGGTTCTGTTTGATGCTATTGAAGATGCTGGCTTCTCCTACGTGAATAATATGCACGGTAGAGGTACTCTTCGCTATATTAAAGAGGAGGCTCAGAACAATAACAAATACGAAGATCTTCTCGAGTATTTAGAGCGGTTTGCTGTTCGTGTGGTACTCACGGCTCACCCTACCCAGTTCTATCCAAATAGTGTGTTAGGTATTATTCGATCACTTTCTGCGGCTGTGAAGCGTAATGATATTGATGATATCAAGCAATTACTCGATCAATTAGGTCTTACTCCATTTTACAATAAGGCAAAGCCTTCACCACTCGATGAAGCGAATGGGCTTATTTGGTACCTAGAGAATGTTTTTTATCACTCTGCAGGATCGATCGTTAATTACCTCAGAAAGAATTTCTTTGACAACAAGGTAATCGAGCATCGTTTGTTTGACTTTGGGTTTTGGCCTGGAGGGGATCGCGATGGAAACCCCTTTGTGACCTCTGAGATTACTATGAAAACTGCTCAAACGCTTAGACATCATATTCAGCGTAATTATTACAGGGAAATTCGAGATTTAAAAACCCGATTGACCTTTAAGGGTATTTTAGAACGAGTAGAAGAGCTTGAGACAAGGATGTATCATACCTTGTTTTTTCCAGAGCTCCCATCCTTATCTCTTGAAGAATTAGAGACGGAATTACAATCGATACATCTAGAAATCAAGGAGAAACACAGTGGTTTATATGAAGATCTTGTACTAGATCTCATCCAAAAAGTGAAGCTATTCGGATATCATTTCGCTAGCCTTGATCTACGTCAAGATTCTAGGATTCATGAAGCGGTGTTTGCTGAGATTATCAATCATCCAATGGCAACCGCTCATATTGAAAATCTGCCTTCTAAACCCTATGCTGAACTGAGTTTAGAAGAGAAATACCAGGTACTCATCGGTTTAAAAGGATCGGTGTCGTCAAGCTGGTTTGATGCAGATTCAATCACTGCTCAAACGATTGATTCGATCTATGTAATGAAGCAAATTCAAGCTGAAAACGGAGAGCTTGGAGCCAATCGATACATCATCAGTAATTGCCAATCGCTAGAACATTTATTGCAACTTTATGCGCTCGTACGCATGTGTGATTGGGAGCATCCGACTGTAGATTTCATTCCTCTTTTCGAAACGATCGACGATTTAAATGCGGCTCCTCAAATTATGAGTAAATTCTATTCAATTACGGAGTATGCAGCCCATTTAGAAACTAGAAGAAATAAGCAGACGATCATGTTAGGTTTCTCTGACGGAACCAAAGATGGCGGATATCTTATGGCGAACTGGGGAATCTATAAGGCTAAGGAGGCACTTAGTAAGGTTTCTACAGAGAATGGCATATCAGTTGCCTTCTTTGATGGTAGAGGAGGCCCTCCTGCTCGCGGAGGGGGTCGCACTCATGAATTCTATGCTTCGATGAGTGAGGATATTCAGGCCGATGATATTCAACTAACTGTTCAAGGACAAACGATTAGTTCTAATTTTGGAACTTTAGAGTCTTCCCAATATAACCTCGAGCAATTACTTAGTTCAGGTATTAAAAATCAATTGACCAATAAAGGTCAGAACAATTTAAGTGAATCAGATCGTGCCACTATCGAAGAATTGGCGGACTTAAGCTACCGAGCTTACCAAGCCTTCAAAGCACACGATAAGTTCTTGCCTTATCTCCAAGAAATGACCACCCTACCTTATTATGCTAAAACGAATATCGGTAGCCGCCCCGCCAAGCGAGGAGGTAAAAAGGAGTTAGCTTTTGAGGATCTTCGTGCAATTCCATTTGTAGGTAGTTGGAGCCAACTAAAACAAAATGTTCCTGGATTTTTTGGAGTAGGAACGGCACTTCAAGCTTTCAAGGATAGCGGTAGATTCGATCATGTTCAATCACTATACAAGAGCAATGCTTACTTCAGAACACTGATTGCAAATTCTATGATGAGTCTTACGAAGTCATTCTTTGACCTCACTTCGTATATGTCTGAAGACCCTATCTATGGAGATTTCTGGAAGCTGATTCATCAGGAGTATCTCAAGTCTAAGGAGTTACTTCTTGAGCTCACAGGTTTCGAACAGCTCATGCAAAATGAAAAGGCAGGTAAGGCTTCGATTGAAATTAGAGAAGGTATTGTTCAACCCCTACTTACGATACAGCAATATGCACTAAGTAGAGTTAGTAAAACCACCAATAGCGAGGAAAAGCAGCTTTTTGAGAAGATGGTTACTCGCTCGATGTTTGGTAATATTAACGCTAGTCGCAACTCGGCATAAGGGCCTTACACTCGCCTGGTATTTTGTGATATTTTCAATTTCTTCTTAGAAAGAGTTGTTTATTTCAGATGCCCATCCCATATTTGCAGCGTTCATTCACATGATGTAATTGTTATCAAGAAAGGTGAAGGGAATAGACCCTACGAAGCCTTAGCAACCCTCGATCTTCGAGAAGGTGCTAAATTCTACCCCATTTGGGAGAGATAACGATGCTAAGCCACTTTGGCTACCCATCTTTTCTTTTTAGCAGTTGCCTCATTATTATTTAACCTAAAAAAATTACATCGTAATGAGTGCACAACACCAATTCGCCACTAGCGCTTTAACCGCAGGGCACAATCTCAATCAGCATGGTAAAACAGTAGCCGTGCCCATTTACCAAACCACGGCTTATCGATTTGATTCTTCAGATCACGCTGCCGCATTGTTCAACCTTAGTGAATCAGGCAATATCTATACTCGCCTTACAAATCCTACCAATGCTATTCTAGAGGAACGTCTTGCGACTCTTGAAGGAGGAATTGGATCGGTAGTAACTGCTTCGGGAACTTCTGCCGTTGCAACAACCCTTCAGGTTTTATTGAAGCAGGGAGACCACATCGTTGCATCAAACAGTGTCTACGGGGGTACGTATAATTTACTAGCGGTAACCTTGCCGAGGTTAGGGATTACTACAACTTTTGTTGATCCATCAGAAATTCAAAACTTTGAAGATGCCGTAACAGAGAATACTCGTGCGGTTTTTCTTGAATCGATTGGAAATCCAAAGTTAGATATCCTTGACATTGAGGCCATCTCTTCGGTAGCCAAAAGACATCAAATTCCTCTAATAGTCGATAATACGGTTCCTACCCCTGCATTATTAAATCCAATTAAATACGGAGCGAATATTGTAATTCATTCTCTCACTAAGTATATCAATGGTAATGGTACTGCCTTGGGTGGGGTGATCATTGACGCAGGAACTTTTGACTGGTCTAGTGGAAAATTTGATGAGTTTACAACTCCTTCACCCGGATACCATGGTCTAGTTTATCACGATGCTTTGGGAGCTGCAGCATTTATTGCCAAGGTGCGAATTGAAGGGCTAAGAGATTTCGGAGCAGCGCTCAGTCCGCTAAATGCATTTCAAATTATTCAAGGATTAGAAACCTTAGATATAAGAATCAAAAAACACAGCGAGAACGCTTTAGCGCTGGCTGAATGGCTTACTGAACGACCCGAGGTTGAATGGGTGAATTATCCAGGTCACAAAAATTCTAGAGAGCAAATCTTAGCTGAGAAATACCTTCAAAAAGGAGCTAGTGGTATAGTTACTTTCGGATTGAAGGGAGGTTTCGAGGCAGCTAAAAAGGTAGCAGATGCCACGCTAATCTTTAAAATTGCAGCAAATTTTGGTGATTCGAAATCGATCATTGTGCATCCGGCTTCTACTACACACCAGCAGTTAACTGAAAAACAACAAGAAGCCACTGGGGTTACACCGGAGCTTATTCGCTTATCAGTTGGCCTAGAAGACCTTCAAGACCTAAAAACAGATTTAGAACAAGCCTTTCTAGCTTAAGAAAGTATATTAGTGTATGTTACGTTCGATTGAGATTAGTGATTTCGAAACAGTGAATAAAAGGGTTCTTAATCCTTTTCCACTGAGCTACGAAGTTTTCGGTAGGCCCTTAGGGTCAGCACCGCTAATTTTGGTCGGCCACGCGCTTACTGCCAACTCTAGTCTGACCGGAGACAAGGGTTGGTGGGAGCCCATCGTGGGTTCAGCTAAGGCTATTGATACAGATCGAGCTACCGTATTGTGTTTTAATATACCAGGTAATGGGTATGACGGATTTTTCTTTGACGCGGACATCCAATTAACTGCCTCGGACATCGCACGTATTTTTATCACCGGTTTAGAAAACTTATCTATTTCAGAAGTAGCCCTTTTTGTAGCTGGGTCGGTCGGAGGCGGAATTGCTTGGAGCATGGTTGCCCAAAATCGCATCCATTTTAAGCGTTTTGTTCCTATCGCAACTGACTGGAAATCTACCGATTGGATCATAGCCCATTGTCACATTCAGGAGCGTCTGTTAGAAGAAGAAACTGAGTGGGGTCTAAAACTTGCTCGTCAACACGCTATGCTCACCTATCGCACGCCGCAATCTTTCGATTCGAGATTTCAGCGCGAAAGAAAAAGTTCTAATTATGCGGTAGAGTCTTGGCTTGATTATCACGGAGATGCCCTTACCTCTCGCTTTCATGCCAGAGCCTATCGGCATCTGAATCAAATTCTAAGACAGATTGACGCCGTACCTGAAGATCAATCTTTTGAGTCTGTTTTTGCTCCTATAAAAACCGAATTCTATGTAGTCAGTATTACCTCTGATTTACTTTTCATTCCTACAGAAGACGATAAAACGGTTAATTCACTCCGATCTCTGGGAAAACCTACTGATCACTTTAAAATTTACTCCCTTCATGGCCATGACGCCTTCCTTATCGAACACGATCAAGTGGCTGCTGTCATCAAGGGTATTTGGAGTCAAGCTAAAGAGCTGAGAGAGGTCTAGTAGTTGGCAAAAATCCGTTAAAAAACAAAAAACCCCTTGATAATCAGTCGATTAAAAAGGGGCTATGTACTCGAGGCGGGACTTGAACCCGCACGACCGTAATGGTCATTGGATTTTAAGTCCAACGTGTCTACCAATTCCACCACTCGAGCCTTCGTTAGATAAGTCTAACTATTTCAAAAAAAAAGCTGCGATGTTCGCAGCATTTTGAGCGAAAAACGGGGTTCGAACCCGCGACCTCAACCTTGGCAAGGTTGCGCTCTACCAGCTGAGCTATTTTCGCATCATGTTAAGAACATATCCTAGAATATCTAGGGGATGCAAATTTAGAATATTTCTTCAAATTCAAAACATTCTCCTGTCAAAAAAAAGAAGTCTTATAGCTTTCCTAATCGTTTTTTGATCGATTCTAGGGTAACTAAGGCTTCTACAGGGGTTAAGGAGTTTACATCAATATCCATCAATTCCTCCTTGATTTCTAGTAAAACGGGATCGTCTAATTGGATAAAACTAAGTTGCATTTCTCCAGAGTTACTGGATAGGGTGGCCTTTTTTTCTTGACGATCTCCGCTCTTTTCTAGATTCTTAAGAACTTTTTGAGCTTGTTGCAAAAGTGTCGCAGGCATTCCTGCCATTTTAGCGACATGAATTCCAAAGCTATGCTCTGATCCGCCCGGTAATAGCTTTCTTAAGAAAAGCACATGATCTTTACTCTCCTTCACTGCCACGTGATAATTTTTGACTCTTGCGTAAGAGTCTGTCATTTGATTAAGTTCATGGTAGTGCGTGGCAAAAAGAGTTTTAGGTCGATCCTTGCTCTCGTGTAAGTAAGTGGCAATAGCCCAAGCAATGGATATTCCGTCATAAGTGCTGGTGCCACGTCCAATTTCGTCCATTAGAACGAGACTTCTTGGGCTTAAATTATTTATGATTGCGGCAGTCTCATTCATTTCGACCATGAAAGTAGATTCGCCTTTACTAAGGTTATCACTTGCACCGACACGAGTGAAAAGTTTGTCGGTGATTCCCATTTCTGCATCGCTGGCGGGAATAAATGAACCTGACTGAGCCAAAATCACACACAGAGCAGTTTGGCGGAGGATCGCTGACTTACCACTCATATTAGGGCCGGTAATCATCATGATCTGTTGCTTTTGATCATCTAATAAAATATCATTTGCGATGTAGCCTTGATCATGGGGTAGGCGCTGTTCAATTACGGGGTGTCTGGCTTCCTTTATTGAAAGGGTGAAAGAGTCGTTTAGCTTCGGTTGATGGTAGTTATAGGCCTTTGCGATGTATGCAAAGTTTGATAGACAGTCAATACTTGCAATTTCATTAGATAATTGCTGCATTGTACTAATTCTAGGTTGCAGGTCTTCAACAAGCTGGGAATATAGCTCTTGTTCTAAGATCTGAATTCGCGCTTCTGCTGAAGAGATTTTACTTTCATACGATTTAAGTTCTTCAGTGATATAGCGTTCTGCATTGACAAGAGTTTGTTTTCGAATCCATTCTTCAGGAACTTTATCCTTATGGGTATTTCGTACTTCGATATAATACCCGAATACGTTATTTGAGGCAATTTTTAAAGAAGTAATTCCTGTTCTTTCGATTTCTCTTTCGAGTAGGGCATTAAGGTGATCATGACCTTTTTCAGATAGGGAACGTAGCTCATCGAGTTCTTCGCTTACTCCAGTTCTAATTACTCCTCCCTTTGATACTAAGGTTGGCGGATTATCTTCTAAACGTGAATCGAGTAATTCTGTTATCGCGGTAACTATCTGATCATCAATGGAGGGATGGTAAGAATTAGATCTTAGTAGTGTTGATAGTTCTAAGGTCTTGTGCAAGGACGAAGACAGGGCCTTAAGCTCCTTGGGGTGTACACGCCCTGCTGCTATTCGTGCGACCACTCGTTCGATATCAACACATTTAGATAAAGTAGTCCGAACATATTCAAAAAGATTTTCTTTCTGCAGTTCTGAAACCTTTTGGTGGCGCTTTTCGATATGCTCTCGATGAGTAAGGGGTAGACCAATCCATCGTTTTAGAAGTCGACCGCCCATCGCCGTTTGGGTATGATCGATAATGTCAATCAGTGCGGTTCCTCCTGTTTGCAGCGGATGAAAGAGTTCTAAATTTCTAATACTGAAATGATCTAGCCAAAGTGTACCTTCTGGGCTGATTCGCTTAATGGTCTGGATGTGTCCTAGTTTGTCATTTCGAGTTTCTCCTAAATAGTGAAGAATGGCTCCTGCACTAATGATACTATCGACTCTATTATCAAGGCCAAAACCAGTGAGATTATGAGTTTTAAAGTGAGATAACAGTTTTTCATTAGCGAAGCTTTCACTAAAAATCCAAGATTCTAAAGTAAATAAGGGTTTGCCTTGGAGCGATTCTTGAAGTTGGTTTCGCTGAGGCTTTGAAATAAGAATTTCAGAAGGATTAAATTGAGCTAATAATTTAAGAATATAAGATTCAGAACCTTCAGCCACCGAGAATTCTCCGGTAGATACATCGGCTAATGCCAATGCGTAATTCTTCTCGCCTTTAAAGATGGCGGCTAAAAAATTATTAGTCTTTGAATCGAGTAGCTCACTTTCATAAGTGACTCCTGGAGTGATGATTTCTGTGATTCCTCTTTTTACGATTCCTTTGGTTTGACTCGCGTCTTCTAATTGATCACAAATAGCCACTCGTTCTCCGGCCTTCACTAGCTTATACAAGTAGGTGTTTAAGGCGTGATGTGGAAATCCAGCGAGTGGAGTTTGGTCACCTCCATTGTTTCTTGCCGTGAGAACAATCCCCAGTATTTTGGCTGTTTTTTCAGCATCAGAACCAAAGGTTTCATAGAAGTCTCCAACTCTGAATAGAAGTAATGCGGTAGGATGCTTTGCTTTTATTGCATCGTACTGTTGCATCAGTGGGGTAGTGCTCTTTTTGTTTTTTGCCATAGCTTTGTCGAAAATATGAAAACTCCCTTTATTAAAACCGAAAATCAGGCATTAGGTCGACCCGATATCGATACTTTTAAGTTGATCGATAAACGTTTTGTGGTTGTGCTTGATGAGGTTAGAAGTGCCCATAACGTGGGATCTATCTTTAGAAGTTCTGACGCCTTTGTGGTTGAAGAGTTAATGTTATGTGGAATTACGCCAACTCCTCCGAGCAAGGAAATACGTAAAACAGCTCTCGGTGCTGAGCAAAGTGTAGCATGGAGTAAATGGTCTTCAACCCTTGAAGCTATCGCCGATTTAAAGCAGCGAGGTTATCAGATATGGGCTATTGAACAAGCTTCTTCGGCTACAGACTTAGGAGATTTTACACCTTTATCTGACCAAAAATACGCGCTAGTTTTCGGGAATGAAGTTTTTGGAGTTGATCAAGAGGTGATTGATCAGTGTGATGGAGTTATTGAAATTGCGCAAGGGGGCACGAAACATTCACTTAACGTATCAGTTTCTGCAGGAGTAGTCTTGTGGCATTGTTTTAGCCAAAATCAAAAAACCCCTTGAAATCATTCGAAGGGGTCTTTCTAGTTTGAGTTAGTTAGCAAAAAATGCTGAGCCGAATTAACTAAGTGTTTTAGTTAAATGCAACTATTTTCTTAAAAAAGTGTTAGTCCTTTTTTGGTTCTGGTAGTTTTCTTGGTTTGTTTCTTCCAGTGAACTTCGAGCAGCGCATCCTCGATTCGTTCAATAACGGTATCAAAGAAACTGGGATCTTCGTAACTCGGGAGTAGGCTGAGGTTGATAACCAAAATATTCCATCGTTTTTGTCTTTTGATAAAATCTTGATATCCTTTGGTTATGGATTTTAGATATTCTGGATCGATATTTTGCTCGTAACTACGCCCTCTTTTTTTAATGTTTTCGAGGATTTGTTCGAGACTATTCTCAAGAAGAACATACAGTCCTGGAGCTTTCAGTAGTCGTTCACCCCACCTATAGTAGCGACTAAAAAGTTCGAAATCTATTTCGTTCAAATTGTTTTTGGCAAAAAGTAACGACTTTGATAGGTGATAGTCACTAACTAAACCTTCAGCGGCTTGGTTTGTTTTTAAGGCGTCAAATCGATCGAGTAAAAAATGTAATTCTACGGGTAGTGCATAGGCCTTAGGATCTTTGTAAAAAGACTCCAAATAAGGATTTTTGTCGAATCGCTCATATCTTGAGCTCAGTTCATAACGCGCTGCAATCGCTTTGCATAGCGTGCTTTTTCCTACCCCGATACAACCTTCGAATATTACGTTTTTACTCGTATGCCAGAGTTCTTTTTTATTTCGTAGTAAACTAGTTTTAGTTTTAGTGATGGGCTGAGATCGGTCTTTCTCGAGTAATTTTTTTACTTCCTTAATCGATTGATTAGCGATTTCTAGGTGCGGTGCAATTTCACAAAGAGGTTCGATGACAAAACGGCGATTATTCATCCTCGGATGAGGTAACTCAAGTGAAGGTGTATTAAGCACTACGGGGCCCATCAGTAAATCAATATCTAACGGTCTATTTGCGTATCCTTTTTCTAAGCGTATCCTTCCAAAGGATTTCTCCAGTTCTAAACAGGCTTGTAACAATCTCTCTGGAGTAAATTCACTTTCTAACTCCAAACACGCATTTAGGAAGTTTTCACCTTCAAAACCGAGTGCAGGACTTTCATAAACTGAGGATACAGATCGAATGATTCCTAGCTGATCGGATATACTAAATAATGCCTTTTGAAGGTAGAGTAGTCGATCTCCTTCATTACTGCCGATCCCAATATAGTAGGTGCTAGTTCTCATGGCCTTCGAAAGTACAAAAAGGCTTCAACTTTCAGTATCTTTAGGGCTTTAAACGTTAGTGCTATGAATTTTTTTAAACGTTTTATTGCTTCCTTCTTCGCAGTTATTGCCGCCTTCTGGTTTATGGGTATTGTTTTAGTCCTAATTATCGCCGGCTTAGGAAGCGCTGATGTTGCTCCATCAGTGACTAATGCCTCTGTCTTAAAAATAGCTTTAAACAGACCTATTATAGATTATAAGGGAGGATCGGGGGAGGATCCGTTTTCTGTGTTTTTCGAAGAAACGATTGCATTAGATGAGGTGGTTGCGGCTGTTCAAGCTGCTGCCGAAGATGATCGTATTTCGGGTATTAGTTTTGAAACTCCTTTTTTTCTTGGAGGATGGAGTCAAGCAGAGACCCTGCGAAACGCACTCATTGAATTCAAAAGTTCAGGTAAGTTTATTTATGCTTATGGAGATTCATACTCTCAGAAATCGTTTTACTTGTCCTCTGTAGCTGATAGTTTATTTGTGACTCCAACAGGCTTTATTGATTTGCGTGGCCTTTCATCAGAACTCACCTACTATAAATCATTTCAGGAAAAGTCAGGACTGCGTATGGAGGTGATTCGACATGGTAAATACAAAGCAGCGGTAGAACCTTACCTCAATGATGCCCCATCAAAGGAAAATATTGAGCAAATTCAGGAGTTAATCGATGGTTTGTGGGACGTAGTTGGAGCGCAAATGGCCGATCAAATAGAAGTTTCGAGATCTGATTTCGAAGGTTGGGTTAATGATTTGGTCACTCGTGATTTAGAAAAGGCAAAGGAACTGGGCTTAATCGGAGGTATGATCTATGAAGATCAGTATGAAGATACCTTGAAACGTGCGGTTGGTGCTTCTAAAAATGATCTGAGTGCTTCTTCGAAATTGAATACGATCTTGTCTAGCTCTTACTTTAAGACGATTAAATCTACTCCAATCGATTCTTCAGATAGAATTGCGCTCGTTTATGCGCAAGGAAGTATTCTATACGGAGAGGGATCACCTACGATCATGGGCCAAGAAACCATGAATAAGGCTTTACAAAGTGCTCGAGAGGATAGAAATATAAAGGCGGTGGTACTTCGTATTAATTCTCCGGGAGGTAGTGCACTTACCTCTGATCTAATTTGGCGAGAAGTTGAAAAAACAGCCAAGGAAAAACCTGTGGTGGTTTCTATTTCTGACGTTGCAGCTTCAGGGGGCTATTATATTGCTACCCCAGCAACCTATATCTTCGCACAACCGACCTCTATTACCGGTTCTATCGGTGTATTTGGTACTTTGCCAAACGCCTCAGAACTTGCCGAGCAGTGGGGTGTTTCTTCGTATACCCTAAGAACTCATGAGCGTTCGGCAACCTATTCGCCCTTACGACCGCTTAGTGATTCTTTTCGAGCAGAGCTAACCGAAGGAATTGAACAGACCTATCAGACTTTCTTAGAACGAGTGGCTTCGGGTCGGTCAATATCTATCGAATCTGTAGATGCAATAGCACAAGGAAGAGTTTATCTCGCTCCAAAAGCGCTGGAACTGGGTCTTATTGATGAAATTGGAACGCTCGATGATGCCATCAATAAGGCTGCTGAACTTGCAGCAATTGATGAATTTAAGTTAAGAGAATATCCTAGATATAAATCTGATCTAGAACGCTTGTTGGGAGATTTGCCTGCAGCAAGTCTATCTATTCTTTCATCAAAACTACCTAGCGTTGTTTCTGATTACCTTATTTTCTGGGAAACGGTAAGTAGTGAAAATCATGATTATAATCGCATTCAGGCACGCTTGCCTTTTGATTTAAAAATTGAGTAATGGAATACTCAAAACGACCCCAGGCATTTTATTTCTTTCTGATTCTAGCAGGACTGTTTATCACTTCCTTGGTGGTTTCAAATCTTATTTTTCAGAAGTTTTTTTATTGGTCCCCTTTTGGCGAGATTAATTTGTTTTCTGCCCCCTTATTCGAATTGTCAGTCGGTATTTTGCCGTATCCACTGACGTTTTTAATCACCGATTTAATCTCAGAAATCTATGGTAAAAAGATGGCGAATAAAGTGGTAGTTGTAGGAATTATTGCCTCGGTTTTTTCGCTACTTATCGTTTATACGGCTTCTTCAGTGAGTGCAACCGACTGGTCGCCCGTAAGTGATGAATTATTTTCAACGGTTTTTGGAAATACGATTGTTGCTGTATTCTCTTCTATGATGGCTTATTTACTGGCTCAATTTGTAGATATTCAGATCTATCACTTTTGGAAACGGCTTACCAAGGGTCGACACCTTTGGCTGAGAAATAACTTTTCTACCTTCTCTTCTCAGCTTATCGACACTACCTCTGTTGTTTTGTTGCTCTGTTTCTTCGGTGAGATCGGTTGGGAACGATTTACGGGGCTGGTTCTCTCAGGGTTTCTCTTTAAGGCGCTAATTGCCCTTCTAGACACGCCGATTCTCTATTTGATGGTTTACGGATGTCGCAGATACTTTCGATTAGAAGTAAATGAAGAGATTGAATTGTTCGAGACTAGTTAAGTCGCAGCTCTATTTGGAAACCCTCATGTGATCGAACATTAAAGACTCTTCCATCTTCAAAAAGAAGATATTGTCCTTTGATTCCAGTAAGTATTCCATTGAGTTCTGGCTCTTTGGTTAGATTAGTACTCTGAACTTCTTTTCCTTTCGGATCAAACGGAAAGTTGAGGTGAACTACTTCGCTATCGACGATAAAATCGCTTACTTCGCTGGGGACGTAAGCTTTTAAAGAGTTCCAGTGCTGCTTTAAATCCAAGGTAGATTCTGGCTTTGACAGCATAACCCTAAAATTAGTCTTGTCGCTAATGTGTTCCTTTAAAGCCACTTCGGCAACCCCTGCTAGATATCGATTGGGAACTTCTAAAATAGCTAGTGCCTGATGAGCTCCTTGGTCAATCCAACGGGTAGGTAATTGTTTTTTTCGAGTGATTCCGACCTTGATCGCTCCAGTATTCGATAAATAAACGATATGAGGTTGCAGTTGCATTTGCTTCTCAAACTCAAGATCACGGTCTGCGATCCCTAAATGCGCTTTGCTCTCTTCGGGTTTCATTATCCAGGTACCCGCCATTGGAGATTCGAAGAAGCATTTTTTGCAAAATCCTTGTCTGAAAATTCCGTGATCGTCACCACAGCCAAGACATTGGTATCCGACATGCTTTATTTGAATGGATTTGCCGATAAGTTGGTTGACTTGTAGCAAATCACTTTCGATAGGGAGAAAATAATTAATCGGACTGAAATCTTCAGTTTCCATCTTCTTTAGTACCGTATGAAAAAGCATAGATAGGGATGTGTATATTTGAGCTTTACAACCTCTAATGTACGAATAATGATGCTGCCTCTTTTTAATTCTGTTGCCTCTTGGCTGCTTAAGAAAAGATTTCATCAAATCCAGCTATTTATTCAGTATCCGGGAGAGGTTCAATTCGAAGTCTTACAGAAATTACTCGAAACTGCTTCAAACACTGAGGTGGGAAAAAAATATGATTTTACTAGTATTCGTACCTATGAAGATTTTGCTTCTAGAGTTCCTATTGTCAGTTACGAGGATATAGCCGATCAGATCCAGAGAACGAGAGAAGGAGAACAAAATATCTTTTGGCCTAGCCCAATTAAATGGTTTGCTAAAAGTAGTGGCACCACCAATGCTAAGAGTAAATTTATTCCAGTAAGTCAAGAGGCGCTGGATGACTGTCACTACAAAAGCGGTAAAGATTTATTGTCGCTGTATTTGAATAATAATGAGAATTCTAAACTCTTCACAGGTAAAAGCTTAAGGCTAGGAGGGAGTAAAGAATTGTATAAAGATAAAGGCTCTTATTTCGGAGACCTATCCGCTATACTTATTGATAACCTGCCGAAGTGGGCTGAGTATAGTAGCACACCAAGTAATCGGATATCCTTGCTTCCTGATTGGGAAACAAAGATCGCAGCAATAATCTCTGAGAGCACGAAAGAGAACGTGACTTCCCTTGCTGGAGTACCTTCATGGATGCTGGTTTTACTCAATGAAATCAATACTTATTCAGGTACTGAACACTTATTTGAAATCTGGGAGAATCTGGAGGTCTATTTTCATGGTGGGGTGAGTTTTACACCTTACCGTGCTCAATATGAACGATTGCTTCCAAAAAGCAACTTCAAATACTATGAGATTTACAATGCCTCTGAAGGGTTCTTTGCTATTCAAGATCGAAACTACCAGAATGACTTATTGCTGATGCTTGATTATGGAATTTTTTACGAATTCATTCCATTAGATACTCTCGGTAGTTTTGGTGAAAAGGCGGTGCCCATTTGGGAAGTAAAGTTAGGGGTGAATTATGCCATGATCATCACCACAAACGCTGGTTTATGGCGCTATATCATCGGTGACACCATTCGATTTACTTCTGTTGACCCCTACAGAATTAAAATTACGGGAAGAACTAAGCATTTCATCAATGTGTTTGGCGAGGAGCTAATGGTTGAAAATGCGGAGCAAGGCCTGAGAACGGCTTGTGAACAGACGGGGGCTAGTATTAGCGATTACACGGTTGCACCTATCTTCATGTCAGAAAATAAAAAAGGGGCGCATCAGTGGCTTATTGAATTCAATAGAGCTCCTTCTGACTATGCTCAATTCATGCAGGTATTAGACGAGGCTTTGCAGCACTTGAATTCTGATTACGAGGCAAAGCGTTTAAAGGATATTACACTCAGAGCACCCGAACTAGTTGTTGCTAAGTCGAAGCTGTTTTATCAGTGGTTAGATGGGCAGAACAAAGTGGGTGGCCAGCACAAAATACCTCGATTGTCGAATACTAGAACCTATATAGAGGAATTGTTGGTTCTTAATAAGTAATAGCTAAATGGTATTGGCTATGATGCAGCTTTTAGATTCCCTAAAGCAACTGCAGAGGCTCCTGAGAGTTTCTCCTGAACGTAGGTTTTATCTACTTTAAGCTCCTTAACTGAATCTTCTGAAGGTAGTTCGTACATAGCATCAGTTAGCACTGCCTCGCACAAACTTCTAAGACCTCTGGCTCCTAGATCGTGCTCTAAGGCTTTATCGACTAATAACTCTAAAGCGTCGGGAGTTACTTCTAAGGTGATGTCGTCGATTGCAAATAGCTTTTGATATTGCTTAATGATAGCATTTTTGGGTTCAGTGAGTATCGAGAGTAGACTGGTCTTATCTAATGGATTCATATGAGAAAGTACCGGGAGTCTACCAATGATTTCAGGAATTAGCCCAAAGCTTTTGATGTCTTTGGGGCTTACGTATTGAAGCAGGTTTTCTTTGTCGATTTGGCCACTTTCCATTGAGCTGCTATAACCAACAGCTTGTCGGTTCAGACGCTTAGAAATGTGTCTTTCGATACCGTCAAATGCTCCTCCAGCAATAAATAAGATATTAGAGGTGTCTACTTCTATAAATTTTTGATCGGGATGTTTTCGACCTCCTTTCGGAGGAACGTTAACAGTAGTACCTTCAAGCAGTTTTAACAATCCTTGCTGCACCCCTTCTCCAGAAACATCTCGGGTGATTGATGGATTATCACTTTTTCTAGCAATCTTATCAATCTCATCAATAAATACAATGCCTCTTTGAGCACGCTCAAGATCATAGTCTGCAGCCTGTAACAGTCTAGTGAGAATACTCTCGACGTCTTCTCCTACATATCCTGCTTCAGTTAGTACAGTGGCATCAACAATGGCTAAAGGAACTTCAAGCATCTTAGCTATAGTCTTTGCAACCAAAGTTTTACCGGTACCTGTTTGCCCTACAATAAGGATATTGCTTTTTTGAATTTCAACCTCATTGTCATCGTTGTTTTGCAACAAGCGCTTATAGTGGTTGTATACTGCAACGGATAATACCTTCTTAGTTTTATCCTGCCCGATTACATAAGTGTCTAAAAAGGCCTTAATTTCTTTCGGCTTTTTTAACGCTAATGCTTCAGTTAATGCTGCGTTTTTATTTCCTTTTCGCTCCTCAGCGATGATGTGATAGGCCTGTTCAATACAAGCATCACAAATATGAGCGTCAATTCCTGCAATAAGGATTTCGGTTTCTTCTTTCTTTCTTCCGCAGAAAGAACACTGTAGGGATTTATCGCTCATAGTAAAATGTTAAGAACGAACTAAGATTTCGTCGATCATTCCGTACTCTTTCGCTGCTTCAGCTCTCATCCAGTAGTCACGGTCTGAATCTTCGTAAACCTTCTCAAAAGGCTGTTTGCTGTGTTTGGCAATGATTTCGTATAATTCGTCCTTCAACTTCAGGATTTCTCTTGCGGTGATTTCAATATCTGAAGCTTGACCTTGAGCACCTCCGAGCGGCTGATGTATCATCACTCTAGAGTGTTGTAAGCCACTTCTCTTTCCTTCGGCGCCAGCACATAGTAATACCGCAGCCATTGAAGCAGCAATACCCGTACAAATCGTCGCGACATCAGGTCGTATAAATTGCATGGTGTCGTAAATACCTAAACCAGCGTATACACTACCTCCGGGTGAGTTGATATAGATCTGTATGTCTTTACTAGCGTCTGTGCTCTCTAAAAATAAAAGCTGTGCCTGAACAATATTTGCCACCTGATCATTGATCCCCGTACCTAAAAAGATGATACGGTCCATCATCAGTCTGGAAAACACATCAAAGATGGCAATATTCATTTGGCGCTCTTCAATGATGTTAGGAGTAAGACCAACAGGAGTCATACTAGACACTATCTGATCGTAATACAACGAGCTGATACCTTGATCTTTTATTGCAAATTTTTTGAATTCTTTACCGTAGTCCATAGCTGTTAACTGCTTTTACTTTAAAGATACTCTAATTAGGCGTATGCTTCTTTGATGAAGTCTTCAAAGCTGATCGCTTTCTCTTTTACTTTTCCTTCTTTCTTGAAAAGGTCTAACAATTTCTCATTCATCACCTGGGTAGATAGTCGACGAACCTCTTCTTGATTTTGCATGATGGAGGCAGTGATTTGATCTACTTCTTGGTCGCTAGGATTCATTCTTCCGAATTGAGCCATTTGACTGCGAATATAGCTGCCAGCATAGTCTTTCAATTCATCAAATGAAACTTGGAGGTTGTGAGTTTTGATAAGCTCAGCCTCTATCAATTGATAGCGAATTCCTTTTTCTGAACGCTCGTATTCAGCTTTTGCTTCATCTTCTGTAAGTTCTTTCTCTCCTCCGAATTGAATCCAACGGGTTAAGAATTCAGCGGGAAGATCAAATTTCGTTTCGGCGATGATCGCTTCAGTTATGTCATTCATGAACTTCTGGTCTGCTTGTTGTGCGAATTGCACTTCAGAGTCCGCCTTGATTTTTTCTTTCATTACTGTAACAGAGTCAACAGCGCCTTCTCCGAATAATTTGTCAAAGAATGCTTGTTCTAGCGCAGCAGGCTCACGACGATTGATTTCGCTGATGGAGAACTCCACTTCAATGGCCAGACCTTCAGCCTCTTCATTAGAAATTCCTAGAACTCTTGCTAGCTCAAAATCTTTTTCAAAGAGACCTTTCGTTTTTACTTTTACTACTTCACCTACTTTCGCACCGATGAATTTCTTCGCCGAAGCTTTGCTCTTGATTGCTTTTAGAGCGACGGTAGCCGTATTTTCGATCTTTGGCTCTTCTGCAGTGATCAGACCAGTAACTTCATCGCCTTCTTCAACAGTATCTTTAGAGTGAAGCGAACCGTATTGTTCTTGTAAACGAACTACTTGCTCGTCTATACTTTTATCCGAAGCTGTGATTTTATAATTAGTGATCGCCTTTTTAGTTTTTAAGGCTGGAGCGATCTCAGGAGCTAGTCCAATTTCAAAATCGAATTGAAGCGTTTCAGCTTTCCAATCGAAATCTTCACGCTCCTTAGGAAGCGGATTTCCTAATAAGGATAGTTTTTCGTCCTCGATATACTTACCGATTTCTGCTTGCAAGATTTTGTTGATTTCATCAACAAGAACTGCCTGACCGTACTGCTTTTTAATCAGTCCTAGTGGCACCTGACCTTTTCTAAATCCTGGAATGTTAGCAGTTTTACGGTAATTGCCAAGTACGGTATCAACCTTTTCTTGGTAATCAGAAGATTCTAGACTAATAGTTATTAGCGCGTGTAGTGGAGCAAGCTCTTTTTTGCTGATCGTCATGATAGATCCTATTTTTTAAAACGAGCCGCAAAATTAGTCTATTTTACTAGCGCTTACAAGTTTAAAAATTTCGCAACGGCCTCACCAAAAACAATAGGTTGCTCTACATGTAGCCAGTGTCCAGCATTGCGGATAGAAACGAGTTCGAAATTGAGGTATTGCTTTTGTAACGCTGTAAGGTCTGCGTCTTCTATGTAGCTGGATTCAAGCCCTCGTATGAAAAGGGCTGGGGTGTGTATTTTTGGTTCTTCCGGAAGTGCTTTTCCAATTCGTTCCGGATGAGATCGAAACAAGCTGAGATTGCATTTTACAGAAAGAACACCCTCAGGGGTTCGTTCTAAATTTTTCAATAGAAATTGTCTTAAACCGATTTCTGGAAATAAAGGCATGAGAAATTTTTCAGCTTCTTTTCGACTTTCAAATTGTTGTTCATCTACCTCGCTCAGTGCCTCTAAGATTTCGGTGTGATGTGGCGGATAGGCTTTAGAAGCTATATCTACTACAATGAGCTTATCAACTCGTTCTGGAAATTGCAGCGCTACGAATTGCGCTGTCTTTCCGCCCATTGAGTGACCGAGAAGATCAAATTTCTCAATCCCTTGATCGTTGGCGTAATCAATAACATCCTGTCTCATGATTTCATAGCTAAACTCGTCGCTGTGAAAGCTCTTGCCGTGATTTCGGGCATCTAATAAATGCACTGATCGCCCTTTTTCAGCCCACTTTTTGGCAAAGGTTTTCCAATTGTCTCCACTGCCTAGAAATCCGTGTAGAATTAAAAGTGGTTTCCCTTCTCCAATAATATTCGAGTGTAGCATACGAACTAAGGGTTTTGTAATCGGTGTAGATATTGATTAACGACATTATCTAATCCCAAATAAATGGCTTCGCAAATCAGTGCGTGCCCGATCGAAACTTCTAAGAGATTGGGGATCGATTTTGCAAAAAAAGCAATGTTCTCTAAAGCTAAATCATGCCCAGCGTTAACCCCTAAACCTAACTGGTCGGCTTTTTTTGCGGTTGCAATGAAATCTTCAATGGCTTTAGTAGGGTTTGATGAATAAGCAGATGCGTAGGGTTCTGTATACAATTCGATTCGATCGGTTCCTGTTTTTGCAGCTGCATCAACCATTTCAGGATTAGCATCTAGAAAGATAGAGGTTCGTATACCCTCTTTCTTGAAGGTGGTGATCACTTCAGTTAGAAACTCTGAATGCTTTTTGCAGTCCCAACCAGAGTCAGAGGTAATGGCATCAGGCGCATCGGGTACTAAGGTTACCTGTTCAGGTTTGACTTCAAGAACCAAATCAATAAAGGATTGAATGGGGTTACCTTCAATATTAAATTCAGTGTGCACCACCGAGCGTAATAGTCGAGCGTCTTCATACCGAATATGTCTTTCGTCTGGTCTTGGATGAATAGTGATTCCTTGACCGCCAAAATTCTGAATATCGGTAGCCGTTTTAATCAGATCTGGATTGTTGTGACCTCGAGCATTACGAATCGTAGCCCATTTATTGATGTTTACACTGAGTTTTGCAGGCATGGTAATTCTATTTAGGTGTACAAAAATAGACAATTAAGACCCCTTTGAATGTCTCAAATATCCGTAATTTGCAATATGAATTTCTCTCAGGTGGCATTTCAGGAACTATTGAATCAAAGTATTCCTGTCTTTCGTATCGATGATCGAGTCGAGGAAGTCAAAGAATTCTTTGAGGATGGCCGGTTCTCCCATGTAGCCATTTATGATGATCAGCGCTTTTTGGGTAATTTGTCTTCTTACGCCTTATATCCTCTTGAGAATGATGAATCACTTTATTCTTTAGTCGACGAACTTCAGTCTTTTTGGGTAGGTGAGACTGCTCATTGGTTGAGCGTTTTTGATCAATTATTGAAATCAGGTGCCGATTTAATTCCTGTCCTAGACCACTCAGGACTGCATAAGGGATACTATTTACTTGAAGATATAGAAGGAATGTTCGGTCAAAGCACTTTCATTCAAGAGGCGGGAGAGGTGTTGATTATCAGTAGTAATCCTTCGAACTTCTCGGTAAGTACCATAGTTCAACTCATTGAAACGAATCAAGGTGCGGTAGGAGGTCTTCTCATGACTGCTTCAAACGAACTTTTCAAGGAGGTTGCCGTGAAAGTTAATTCTGAAAATTTCACCCAAATCCTTAGTGAACTGAGACGCTATGATTATCACATCGATTACGCTCCTATAAACGATTTATATTTTGAGCAATTAAAAGAGCGATCTGATTACCTAACCAATTATTTAAATCTATGAGTAATGAGCGGGTAAAAATTGCCTTGTATAGCCTGCAACTGAGTGAGACTGATTTGGTTTTTTTAGCCGATTTAGTGTTAGAATTAGAGCGCATCGGCTACACCTTAAGCGTTGAGGCAGAATTTGCAAGTTCATTAGCTCCGCATCTTCCTGGCACGCATTTCACCGTTTTTACATCAGCAGCTGAATTGAAGAAAATGAAAGCTGATTTGATGCTCAGTATTGGTGGTGACGGTACTATGCTTCGTGCCGCTACTTTCATTGGAGACTCTGAACTCCCTCTTATTGGTGTGAATTTAGGAAGACTAGGATTCTTAGCTACACTTCAGCGCGAAAATGTGGTCGAAGCTTTGGAGCGATTTTCATCTGGTAATTACCGAGTAGAGCAACGTAGTTTATTGCAGGCTCAACTTAAGGGAGAAAGCGGTGCTTTTGGAAAAATTGATTATGCCTTAAACGAGGTCGCGGTTAGTCGAAAGGATACAACAAGCATGATCACTATTGAAACTTGGCTCGATGGAGTCTATCTTACTACTTACTGGGCTGATGGTTTGTTAATTGCTACGCCAACAGGTTCTACTGGTTATTCGCTTAGTTGTGGCGGACCTGTGGTTTCGCCACATTCGTCATCGTTAGTCGTTACTCCGGTAGCACCACATCATTTAAATGCAAGGCCTCTAATTATTGAAGATCGTACTGAAATTAGATTGAAGGTAGATTCTCGGGAACCACAACACTTGGTTTCTCTAGATTCTAGAATTAGTACCGTGGATAATGGACAAGAATTGTGTATTCGAAAAGCTCCATTTGTCCTGAAATTGGTCGTTTTTGAAGAGGATCATTTTTTTCAAACACTTAGAGAAAAGCTCCTTTGGGGAGAGGATAAAAGAAATTGATTATGAATTGGAGATTAAAGATTGCCTTAACTGCTGTTTTTAGTTTAGTTGTAACTAGCCTAAAAGCCCAAGATTTAGGAGCCCTTGAAATTGGAACTGCTCTGCATGGAGTGATCGTTGTGGGTGATACACCTATAGAGAATTATAACCCGAAAACATCTGTAGCTTTAGTAGCTAGGTATAATTTACCCTATCGATTGGCGATTCGAGCAAGCTTGGCACCTACTTATAACTACACCGATCAGGTTTCTGATACTCCGGTTTGGGAGGTTTATAAATCAACACGTGCCGCTCTTGGACTTGAATATCATTTTAGCGACTTCAATGTTTATGATGGAAGGAGACAATTGACTACTTACGCTATGTTAGGAGGAACCTATCAGTTTGGAGATTTTAAACCTACGCGAAACTGGGATCTTATTTCGAAGGCACGGCTAGGTGCAATGGGAGGATTTGGCGCTAAATTTAGAGCCTTCCCAATGCTAGTTGTTTCGGCTGAAATTGCTGCCGGATACCTATTCTCGGATGACTACGATCGACTTCCAGAACCAGCAACTAGCTTAGCTACTTATTACGATCGCTCGGGGAACGACTGGCATCTGTTTCCTAATTTAACAATAACCTATACCTTTGGCCCCAAATTTTAGTCTACCCAATTAAAATGATTGAGAATAAAACCGAGCACTTAGGCCCGAAACACCTTGCTATCATCATGGATGGTAACGGTCGTTGGGCAAAAGCGAAAGGAATGCCGAGGGCGTTTGGGCATGAATCTGGTTTTAAATCGGTTCGAGTTATCGTAGAAGCCTGTGCTAAACGAGGTATTGATTTTTTAACCTTATATGCCTTCTCAACAGAGAATTGGTTAAGACCAAAACAGGAGGTTGATATCCTCATGCGTATTCTTCTTAAAGCATTGAAGTCTGAATTGGCCACGATGCAGGAGAACAATATTCGCCTACTCACCATTGGTAATCTAGATCGATTACCCGCTTCTATTGCTGAGACACTTTTGAGTGTAGTTGCACAGACGGCATCCAATACAGGGATGACTTTAACGCTAGCACTAAGTTACGGTGGCCGTGAAGAGATCACTGCTGCTACTCGCGAGATCGCTGAAAAAGTTAAAAATGGCTTAATTCGACCTGAAGATGTCGATGAGTCAATGTTAAATGAGCATCTTTACACCGCAGATTCTCCATCGGTCGACTTATTGATCAGAACTAGTGGAGAAAAACGCATAAGCAATTTCCTTTTGTGGCAAATGGCTTATGCTGAATTGTATTTTACCGAAACCCATTGGCCAGATTTCACCGAAGCCCATTTGGAGAAGGCCTTAGTTGATTATAAACATAGAGAACGAAGATTTGGAAAGACTAGTGAGCAGCTTGAAAAAGCTACAAAATAATCGGTTACTACTGGTTATTGTCTTGTTATTGGCAATGGGAAGTTGGGTAAAGGCCCAAGAAGCGAATTCTACCCCAACAAAAAAAACGTATATCATTGGTAAGGTTGAGGTCACTGGTCTTCAGAGTTACAACGAGCAAACCGTTAAAACGTTTGCAGGTTTTAGAGAAGGACAATTCATCACCCTTCCAAGCGAAGAAGTATCTGCGAGTATCAAAAAGCTTTGGAATCTTGAGCTATTTAGTGACGTAGCCCTGTATTATACCGATGTTAGAAACGATTCCATTTTTTTAGAACTAAGTATCAAAGAGCGACCTACCCTTGATGAGGTTACTTTTTATGGAATTAAAAAGGGGAAAACAGAAAGTATTATAGAGGATACTGATCTTAAAAAGGGAAAGAAAATCACCGAAAGTCTTATTGCTAATACGATTAACTTTCTTGAAAATAAATACAAAGAAAAAGGGTATCTCAATGCCAAAACCTTCATTGCTACTGCTGCGGATACTTCTGGCGTAAATACACAAGATTTAATTGTTAACCTTAAGAAGGGTAAGAAGGTAAAAATTGGTGAAATCTCTTTCAAAGGCGCCGAAAAACTGAGCACTTCAGTGCTCGAGAAGGCACTCAAGAATACCAAGAAAAAGAAGATTTATCGCTTTTGGAAGAAGTCGAAATACATTGAGGATGATTTCGAAGAAGATCTAATCAACCTTAGTGATGCTTACGCAGAAAGAGGTTATAGAGACGCCAGAATTGTTAGCGACTCTACCTATACTATTGATGACGAAACTATTGGACTACAAATAGAACTTGTCGAGGGAAATAAGTATTATTTCGGAGACATCGACTTTGTAGGGAATACGGTTTATGACGACAAAAGCCTAGCTTCTGTTCTTGGGATAAAAAAGGGGGATACCTACAACGGTGTTCAGCTCAAAAAACGTATTGCCGATAATTCAAAACCTGATGCAGAAGATTTAACCAATCTCTATCAGAACAACGGATATCTATTTTCAAGTATCAATCCGGTCGAAGTATCCGCTCAACGGGATACGATTGATTTTGAAATTCGAATTATTGAAGGAAAGGAAACCTTTATCAATCACGTAGATGTTTTTGGAAACGACAAGACCAATGACCATGTGATCTATCGTGAAATTAGAACAAAACCTGGTCAACAGTACAGCAAAGACAATATCATAAGAACCATTCGAGAATTAGGTCAATTAGGGTTTTTTGATCCCGAACAAATCTCTCCAGATGTGGTCAATCCTGATCCCAATTCTGGCACGGTTGACTTAAAGTACGATCTTGTGGAGGCAGGTTCTTCTCAAATTGAACTGCAAGGTGGTGTTGGTGGAGGTGGATTCATTGGAACACTTGGGCTTTCGTTCAACAACTTCTCAATGCGTAATCTCTTTAACAAAGAGGCCTATACACCTGTGCCAATGGGAGATGGTCAGACATTTGCACTGAGATTACAGGCGAGCCGAACTTTCAGAGTGTACAGCTTAAACTTTGCTGAGCCTTGGTTAGGCGGTAAAAAGCCAGTTCGCTTTAACATGTCGCTCCAAAAAACGCAACAATTTGCTGCTCAATTTAGAAATGGGCGTTTCGATGTAGATAAATCAAGAGGGTTTGGTATTGCCGGTATTTCTGCAGGCTTGTCTAAACGGGTTCAATGGCCCGACGATTTCTTCGTGCTTTCACATGCGTTAAGCTTTCAGAATTACAATTTTCAGAATTATAACAACGGACTTTTCAACTTTGGAAACGGATCATCCAACTCATTCTCCTACAGTTTTGGTCTGTCTAGAAGCTCACAAGGGCCTAGCCGAATTTTTCCTTTAACTGGATCTAATTTCGAAATGTCAATTCGAGTAACTCCACCATTCTCAGCTCTTTCTAAGAAGGATTATGCGGGTCTTCGAGCTGAGATTAATTCAGTAACCGAAGAGTTGTTGGCTGAAGGCGTCAATGGAGTAAATTCAGCTGAATTAAGTAGAGACTTAGAGGCTTTAGAAGAGGAGCGATTTAAGCTATTGGAGTTCTACAAGGTTAAATTTAAAGGGGATTGGTATACTAGAATCGTTGATAAGTTAGTGCTTCGAACCAATGCGGAGTTTGGATTTTTAGGTGCCTATAATAACGATATAGGTATCGTTCCTTTTGAGCGATTTTATGTGGGTGGTGACGGTTTAGGAAACTTTACCCTTGACGGTCGAGAAAATATACAGTTAAGAGGGTATGAAAACAGCTCGATCACGCCTTACACTCTAAATCCGATTACCGGTCGACAAGAACAGGACGGTGGTGCGATCTACAATAAATTTTCGTTGGAGCTTCGTTATCCGCTAACGCTTAAGCCTACCGCTTCGGTATTTACGCTAGCCTTTTTAGAGGCGGGTAATGCTTTCAACGGCTTTAATACCTATGATCCTTTCAATATGAAGCGTTCTGCAGGATTTGGAGTGAGAATCTTTATGCCTGCATTTGGTTTATTGGGTATCGACTTCGGATACGGATTCGATAGTGACAACACGCCAGGAGCTTTTGGTCCTAGCGGATGGCAAACGCACTTTATTATCGGTCAGCAATTCTAATGAAAACACGACAAATTTTAACGGTAGTATTGATGAGCCTCTTGACTCAAGTCAGTTGGGGTCAACGTGCTACTCGTGTTGGATTTATCGATACCGATTATATTTTGTCCAAAGTAGCGGCTTATGCAGAAATGCGAGCAGAGTTATCGGGGAAAATTGAAGCTTGGAATACGGAGATAGAGCGCCGGAGAATAACGCTCAAAGCTAAGCAAGATGAGTTGAGCGCTCAGAGGGATTTTTTACCCTTATCTATTATCGAACAGCGAGAAATAGAAATAAGTCAATTGAGTAAAGCCCTACTTCAGTATGAGTTAGATCGATTTGGGCCTGAAGGAGATTTGATAGCTACCGAAGTGACTATAGTAAGACCTATTCAGGATTTGATTTATGCTGCGGTTCAGGAGATTGCAGAAGCGAGAAATTTTGATATGATCTTCGATAAGTCTACAGATCTAGTTATGCTTTATTTTGATAATCAATTTGATATAAGTGATTTGGTTATCCGAAAATTAGAGGCTGATTCTAAGGTTCGAGTGATTGGCATGCCTGAAGAATCTGAAGTTCAAGAAATGGCTAGTGAGATCGAAGAAAAGCGTCAAACGATTACCGAAGATCTTAATAAGGCACAACAGTCTAAAGAAGAAGAGAAAAAAGCTGCACTATCACGATTAGAAAAAGAACGTGAGGAGCGAAGAAAGGCCTATATTAGCAAACGCGAAGCGGTGCTTAAAGCTCGTGCAGAGCGTCAAAAACAAATAGAAGAAAAACGTAAAGACACAATTAATTGAAAATCAACTATTCCATGAAACAATTCGTTCTTATTGTAATGGCATTCTTTGCTGTTACAACCTCTACTTTTGCTCAATCTAAAGTTGCTCATATCAATGTACAGCAACTACTTAGTGATATGCCAGATATGAAGGCAGCTCAAGATGAGCTCAAAAAACTAGAAAATACTTACCGTGCTGACATTGAGTCTTCTGTGGCTGAACTTCAAAAGAAACTAGTTGCTTATCAAAATGAGGCAGCGAGTAAGACTGCTGAAGAAAACAAGGCTAGAGCTGATGAGTTACAGAATGCTGAACGTAATATCGCAGCAGCAGAGCAAGCAGCGATGCAAGAATTACAGCGTAAGCAACAAGAGTTATTCGCTCCTATTTCTGAGAAAGCGAAGGCTGCTATTGATAAGGTAGCTAAAGACCAAGGATTTGATTATGTAATCGATTCAAGCCCAGGGCTTAGCCTTCTGGTTGCTAATGGTACAGACTTATTACCTTCTGTTAAGAAGGAGTTAGGATTCTAATTTGATTACCAATTAGAAGTAGTAACTTTTAACCGCCCATTTGGGCGGTTTTTTTATGGCAAAAACGATCGGCATATTTGACTCTGGTGTTGGCGGATTAACGATTCTCTCTTCTATAGTAAATGAGATCTCAGATTCTGTTGAATACCACTATGTGGCTGATAGCCTTTACGCTCCCTATGGCTCTAAATCAATCGAAGCCCTTTTAGAACGAAGTAGAAGAATTACTGAATTTTTGATTAGTAAGGGGTCAGAACTCGTTGTTGTTGCCTGTAATACGGCAACTACTCAAGTTATTTCATCCCTTAGAGCAGAGTACAATATTCCCTTTGTCGGTATTGAACCCGCTGTTAAGCCTGCTGCCCAGTTAAGTATATCTAAACGAATCGGTGTAATCGCTACGGCTAATACCCTCAAAAGTGGTCTATTTAAGCAAACCTTAGAGGCCTATGCTTCAGATTGCGAAACTTTCACTCGAATTGGTGAAGGCCTTGTTGAAGCGATTGAAACTGGAGAATTAGCATCCGAAGAATTCAACGACTTAGTTCGGGATCATGTAGCTTATTTTAATTCAAATGAGATAGATGTATTGGTATTAGGCTGTACCCACTATTCGTTTGTTTCTCTGCTATTTGAAAGGTATTTGGATCAGAGGACTTCTTTGGTTACCCCAAATGAGGCGGTAGCTAGACGTGTTCAATCGATTCTTAGAACTTTAGATAACTCAGCGGGGTCAGTCAGATCTATTCATGTTTACAGTACTTCTGAAAAGCTAGTGTCCTTAAAGAAGCTGATCGCTGCAGAAGACCTTCGAGTTGATCAGGTACTACATGTACAAATTTAAACTCTTACGAAGGTTTCTATCGTGAATGAGTAGGCATGTCTTTCGTCTACTGGATGATGTTGTTCTTCAACTTTTTTCCATTCCTGTAAGTTGATTTCAGGAAAATAGGTGTCGGCTTTAGGTGTTGCATGCACTCTAGTGATAATCATTTTTGTCGCAAGAGGAATAGCTTGTTTGTAAATTTCTCCTCCGCCAACGATGAATTGAATGTTTGATGGATGCAATTCTAAGGCAGACTCTATAGAATGACTAATGCCATAGATCTCAAATGGAGGAACATAGTCGGTGTTTCGAGTAACCACAATATGGTCTCTATTCGGTAGTGCTTTAGGGAAGCTTTCTAATGTTTTTCTTCCCATTATGATAGGATAGCCTGAGGTGGTTTGCTTGAAATGTTTGAAATCATCGGGTAGATGCCATGGCAAGTCTCCTGCCAAACCCATTGCGCCATCTTCGGCAGCAGCAACAACAATGATTACCTCTTTCATTATACAGCAACTGGTGCTTTAATGGTTGGATGTGGATCGTATCCGATCAACTCGAAATCCTCAAAGGTAAAATCGTCTATGTTTTTGATAGCCGGATTTAATTTCATAGTAGGTAACGGACGACAATCTCTTGAGAGTTGAAGATCAACCTGCTCTCTATGGTTACTGTAGATATGAACATCACCAAAGGTGTGCACAAAATCTCCAGCTTCTAAACCACAAACCTGAGCGACCATTAGCGTAAGAAGTGCGTAAGAAGCAATATTAAAAGGTACCCCAAGAAATACGTCTGCGCTGCGTTGATACAGCTGGCAGGACAATTTATTATCAGCTACATAAAATTGAAAGAAGGCATGGCAGGGAGGTAAAGCTGCCTTGCCGTTAGCCACATTCTCAGCAAATGGCTTTGAGGTGTCCGGCATCACACTAGGGTTCCATGCACTTACTAACATTCTTCTGCTATCTGGATTGGTTTTGAGGGTGTGGATTACCTCTTTTATTTGATCGATACCTTCTGAATTCCAATTACGCCATTGATGACCGTATACAGGACCTAAATCTCCATTTTCATCAGCCCATTCATTCCATATACGAACTCCATTTTCAGTGAGATAGTTGATGTTTGTATCTCCCTTCAAAAACCAAAGTAATTCGTAGATGATCGATTTTAAATGTACTTTTTTGGTAGTTACCATGGGAAACCCTTCACTAAGATCGAATCGCATCTGATATCCGAAAACACTTTTTGTACCAGTGCCTGTTCGGTCTGTTTTTTCAGTTCCGTTTTCTAAGATATGTTTGAGTAGATCGTGATAAGCTTTCATGCTTTGAATTTACCGATTTTTAAAATTTTTAACCTAAAATCATACCTGCAATCGTTGCTGACAACAGAGATGCGAGTGAGCCTGCGATAAGTGCTTTGAAACCGAGCTCTGATAAGGTCTTCTTTTGACTTGGAGCGATGGTTCCTATTCCTCCTATTTGAATACCGATAGAAGCAAAATTGGCAAAACCACAAAGCATGTAGGTTGCCATAAGTACTGATTTATCATAGGTTAAGTGAACTGCAGCAGCCATATTCTTTAATTCGGCTAGTTGGGTGTAGGCTACGAATTCTGAGGCCACCAGTTTGATTCCTAAGAGTTGTCCCATTAGGTTAAGATCTTCACTCGCTACACCAATGATGTACATTAGTGGAGCGAAAATCGTTCCCAGGATAGATTCTAGGGATAATTCGGAATAGGAGGAGTTGGACGCGATCCAATCATTAATTCCAGTCAGGTCTCCAAATCCGGTTAAAATACCATTAATCATCGCAATAAATGCAATGAATACGAGTAGCATCGCACCGACGTTTAAAGCGAGCTTCAAACCTTCAGTGGTTCCATTTGAAAGGGCATCAAGGGCGTTAGAGCCTACTTCTGTATCACTTACTTCGATTTTTTCATCGATGGGTTCTGTTTGAGGAACCATCAATTTAGCGATGATGATTGCACCTGGAGCTGCCATTACTGAAGCCGCTATAAGGTGGCGAGCAAATGACAGTCGAAGTTCGGGGTCTGTGCCTCCTAAAAAGCCTACATAAGAAGCTAGAACACCTCCAGCTACTGTCGCCATACCCCCAGTCATTACGAGCATTACTTCAGAGCGGTTCATTTTGGCGAGATAAGCTTTAATTAATAGCGGTGCCTCAGTTTGACCTAAGAAGATGTTACCCGCTACAGAAAGACTTTCAGCTCCCGATATTTTAAGCGTTTTGGTTAATAGCCAGGCGAGGCCACTTACGATTTTCTGAACGACCCCTAAGTAATAAAGTATAGAGGTAAGGGCTGAAAAGAATACAATGGTGGGTAAGATTTGAAATGCAAACACATAACCAATCGCCGGTTCAGTTACATTGATTAGATTCCCAAAAAGAAAGGCGCTTCCGCTTTCGGTAAATTCTAGGACCGCAGTAAAAAAACCTCCCAAAACATTGAAAAAAGATTTTACCCATTCAACCCGTAAAACTCCAAAGGCTAGAATAAATTGAAGTGAAAGTCCGATGAAGATGGTTTTCCATCGGATTGCCTTTTTGTGAGTGCTTAGGAGATAAGCGATACCTAAAAGGAATAGGATTCCGATAACACCTTTTATAATAGCCATATTTATAGGTTTCGTTGTTCAAGTTCGTCTCTAAGGGCTGCTGCCTTCTCGTAATCTTCATCTTCCACAGCTTTTTTAAGAGCTGCTTTAAGTTGTTTTTCACTGTAGCTTTTGAAGCGTCTTGAGCTAGGATTTGACTCTTGTGTTTTTTCTTCTTTTTCGCTCATTGATTCTGTCTCTATGTGAGCAAGATCGCGCGTATTCGAGGAAAGGTCTTTCGACTCAGCATCGACGTTTAATTCAATGCCGGCCTTATCCAAAATATCGGGGTAGGTAAAAATTGGCGCACCCGTTCGCACTGCAATTGCTACAGCATCGCTGGTTCGCGCATCGATAAGTTCTTCTTGCTGGTCTTTATTGCAAACAAGACTAGCATAAAATACACCCTCTTCTAATTTATGTATAATCACTTCCTTGACCTTAATTTTAAATCGATCAAGACATGATTTGAGTAAATCATGGGTCAGGGGTCTCGGTGGCTTGAGATCCTCTTCGATAGCAATAGCAATGGATTGTGCCTCTGCTGCGCCAATAACAATAGGGAGTTTTCGACTGCCGTTCTCTTCACTTAAGATAAGTGCATAGGCCCCTTGCTGGGTTTGACTATAAGAGATGCCCTTAACTGTTAGACTCACGAGGTTCATAAGAGGGCAAAATAAGGGATTTTTATGCGTTTTGTGCCTTAAAAGCCTTCAATTTTTCAATAAGTTGTGGTACTACTGTAAATGCATCACCAACAATTCCATAGTCGGCTGCTTTAAAGAACGGCGCCTCAGGATCATTATTGATAACCACTTTTACTTTTGAAGCGTTGATTCCTGCTAAATGCTGAATCGCTCCAGAAATTCCAATAGCGATGTAGAGATTAGTGGCTACGGGTTTTCCTGTTTGTCCAACGTGTTCACTGTGAGGTCTCCATCCTAAATCTGAAACGGGCTTGGAGCAAGCGGTAGCTGCTCCTAAAACTTCAGCTAGGTCTTCGACAAGGTGCCAATTTTCAGGTCCTTTTAATCCGCGCCCGGCAGAAACGACGATGTCAGCATCGGCGATGGTCACTTTTCCGTCCGCTGTAGCCTGATTGGTTACCGTCACTCGATCATTAGTAAGTTCTAAAGTCATAACTTCTACCTTTGGTGCAGCGTCGTTATGATGCACGCCAAAGCTATTTTTACTCAATCCAATAATGCATCGATCTGACTTAGAAGATGTGTAAGCAAAGGCTTTGTTAGTAAAGACGGTTCTCTTAAAGGCTGTCTTGCCTCCAATATTCTCGGGAAGCGCGATCACATTAGGTATGAAGCTAGAGCCGCTTTGAGCTGCGATCATCCCTCCGATGTATTTTGAATCTGCACTTGAGCTGATGACTAAGTACTGGGCACCACTTTTCTCAAATGCTGTGGATATTTGTGATGCATATCTTTCGGCTGTAAATGTATTCAGTGATTCATTGGAGATGCTAATGATTTGATTTAGTCCTCCAATGTTTTCTGGTGTATCATTATTAATGACTAATCCAATAGCCTCAGTACTGAGTTGACTAGCTAACGCAATAGCATAGGATGCCAGCTCGTATGCTGATTTTTTGTAGGCTTTATTTTCTGATTCTAAATAGACAAGTACTGGCATGGCTTATAAAACTTTTGCGTCTTTATGGAGTAATTCGATTAACTGATCAATGTTCGCTTCGTCTATTAGGGTGACTTCACCTTTTGAAGCGGGTTTTTCGAAGGACAAATCTTCTGTTAAGGCTTCGATACTTGATGGTGCAATCACTTCAAGAGGTTTAGTTCTAGCAGACATAATCCCTCTCATGTTAGGTATTTTCAGGTCACTTTCTTCTACAAGTCCTTTCTGAGCACCGATAACTAGTGGTAGACTAGTTTCTAAGGTTTCAGATCCACCATCGATTTCTCTGGTGGCAGTGGCGTTACTCCCGTCAATAGTTAGTCCTGTACAAGTATTGATAAATGAATAACCACATTGACTCGCAATTAGGCCGGGTACCATGTTGCCGTTGTAGTCGATAGACTCTCTTCCGCAAATTACTAGATCGTAATTTTCTTTTTTAATCTGCTCGCTAAGAGCGTGAGCAACCAAAAAGCCGTCACTCGGATGGGTGTCTACCCGAAATGCCTTGTCTGCGCCGATAGCTAAAGCTTTTCTCATGATCGGTTCGACGCTGGTTTCGCCCACTGTAGCGATATGTACCTCTGCACCCTGCTGTTCTTTGAACCACACAGCGCGAGTCAGTCCAAACTCGTCGTTGGGGTTAATTACAAATTGAACTCCGCTAGTATCCAATGATTTCTGATCTGCGGTAAAGTTAATTTTCGAGGTAGTATCAGGTACAGCACTAATGCAAACGAGAATTTTCATAAAATCGTGACTTTCTTCAAAGATACTTAAAACTTAAAAAATACTATGCATGCATAATAAATTTATTACACATTTCTAAGCTTTATTAAGCGTGAAAAGTTTTAAATTTGCGCCTCAAGAACAAATGTAGTCTATGAAAACGATTCAATTTAGAGAGGCGATTGCCGAAGCGATGTCAGAAGAGATGCGTCGTGATGAGAGTATCTATTTGATGGGTGAAGAGGTAGCCGAGTACAATGGCGCCTACAAAGCCTCTAAAGGAATGCTAGATGAATTTGGGGCTAAGCGAGTAATTGATACGCCAATCTCTGAAATGGGATTTGCTGGTATTGGAGTGGGTTCTGCGATGAATGGTAACCGTCCGATCATTGAGTTTATGACTTTTAACTTCTCACTTGTAGGTATTGATCAGATTATCAATAATGCCGCAAAAATGCGTCAGATGTCTGGCGGGCAGTTTAATATTCCTATCGTTTTCAGAGGACCTACTGCTTCTGCAGGTCAGTTAGCTGCGACTCACTCTCAGGCTTTTGAGAGCTGGTATGCCAACTGTCCAGGCCTTAAGGTAGTGGTTCCTTCAAACCCTGCCGATGCAAAAGGACTGCTTAAGTCTGCAATTCGTGATGAAGATCCTGTAATTTTCATGGAGTCTGAGCAGATGTACGGTGATAAAGGTGAGGTGCCAGAAGGAGAGTACCTTATTCCACTAGGTTTAGCTGATGTGAAGAGAGAAGGTACTGATGTGACAGTTGTTTCTTTTGGTAAAATTATCAAAGAGGCATATAAAGCTGCAGAACGTCTTGCTGAAGAAGGAATTTCTATTGAAATCATCGATCTTAGAACAATCCGTCCTATGGATCATGTGACTATTATCAACTCGGTTAAAAAGACGAATCGACTAGTTATCTTAGAAGAGGCTTGGCCTTTTGGGAATATTGCAACTGAAATTATCTACCAGGTTCAAGATCAAGCTTTCGATTATCTCGATGCACCTGTTGTAAAACTAAACACTGCTGATACGCCAGCGCCTTATTCTCCTGTTCTATTAAAAGAGTGGTTGCCGAATGAAGACGACGTAGTTAAGGCTGTGAAAAAGGTTCTATACCGAAAGTAATTGAACCTTCAAAAAAATTAAACCCACTTCCTGTGTTGTATGACTAGGGAGTGCGTTTTTTAATGCCTAGAATTGTCGATTCATTAACATTTCCTTCGAATCATCTAGTGAGTTTTTACTACTTTTGCCCGCGTTAACCAATACTACTTATAATTAATCATAATAATATGGAGGCATTAATACCTTATTTATGGGCTTTCGGAATCGTGGGCCTTATCTATGTGTTTGTTAAAAACGCCTGGGTTTCGAAACAAGAAGTAGGAGATGAGAAAATGGCAAGAATTGCCAAAAATATTGCCGACGGAGCAATGTCATTCCTAAAAGCTGAGTACAAAATTTTATCTGTTTTTGTTGCTGCTGTTGCAGTTCTTCTCTTTTTCAAAGGACAGAATGAAGCAGGTTCAAACGGTCTAGTTGCAGTATCATTCATCGTTGGTGCAATTTGTTCTGCACTAGCTGGTTTTATTGGTATGCGTGTTGCGACTAAAGCTAACGTTAGAACAACTAACGCGGCTCGTACATCACTTTCAAAGGCACTTGAAGTTGCATTTGCTGGAGGTTCTGTAATGGGACTTGGTGTTGTTGGTTTAGGTGTCGCTGGTTTAGGAATCCTATTCACGGTATACAGTGCTCAAGGATGGGGAATCGATGAGGTGCTTAACGTACTTTCAGGATTCTCTTTAGGAGCTTCTTCTATCGCATTATTCGCTCGTGTGGGTGGTGGTATTTATACGAAAGCTGCTGACGTTGGAGCAGACCTTGTAGGTAAAGTTGAAGCAGGTATTCCTGAAGATCACCCTCTTAACCCTGCTACGATTGCAGATAATGTTGGTGATAACGTAGGAGATGTTGCTGGTATGGGAGCTGACCTTTTTGAGTCTTATGTGGGTTCAATCATTGGTACAATGGTTCTAGGGGCTGCTTTTGCTACTCTACCTGAATTTGCCAGTTCTTTCAATGGACTTGGCGCGGTGTATCTTCCATTAGTTCTTGCTGCTGCAGGTATTATCATGTCAATCATCGGTACATTCTTTGTAAGAGTGAAAGAAGGAGGGAATCCTCAAGCTGCTCTTAATCTTGGTGAATTTGGTTCAGCAGGTTTAATGCTAGTTGCTTCTTATTTCTTAATTAATGAAATGTTACCTGAATCTTGGGTAGAAGGTTCGAAAGTATATACTTCAATGGGAGTATTTTGGGCTACTATCGCAGGTCTGGTTGCAGGTCTTTTGGTTGGTAAGGTGACAGAGTATTATACCGGGACAGGTACAAAACCTGTAAATTCTATTGTTCGTCAATCTGAGACAGGTTCAGCTACAAACATTATTGCTGGTTTAGGAGTTGGTATGATGTCGACAGCTATTCCAATCATTTTAATTGCTGCTGCAATTCTTGTTTCACACCACTTTGCTGGTCTATATGGTATCGCAATTGCGGCGGTAGGAATGCTTGCTAATACAGGTATCCAATTAGCAGTTGATGCTTACGGTCCTATTTCAGATAACGCAGGTGGTATTGCAGAAATGGCTGAGCTTCCTTCTGAAGTTCGTGAGCGTACCGATACTCTAGATGCCGTAGGTAATACTACTGCTGCGATCGGTAAAGGTTTTGCGATTGCTTCTGCTGCGCTAACTGCTCTCGCATTATTTGCTGCCTTTATGAAAACAGCTCAGGTTAAATCTATTGATGTTTCTGAGCCTACGATCATGGCAGGTCTTCTAGTTGGAGCGATGCTACCGTTTGTATTCTCTGCGCTTTCAATGAACGCAGTAGGTCGTGCGGCAATGGCCATGATCGAAGAAGTTCGTCGTCAGTTTAAAGATATTCCTGCTCTTAAGGCTGCGCTAGAGGTAATGCGTAAATACGATTCAGACCTTTCTAAAGCTTCTGCTGAAGATCGTGCGATTTTCGATGCTGCTGACGGTGTTGCTGAATACGACAAGTGTGTGGCTATTTCTACACAAGCCTCGATTAGAGAAATGGTAATGCCAGGTCTTTTAGCAATCATTGTTCCTGTTCTTGTAGGGTTCTTAGGAGGCGCTGAAATGCTTGGAGGTCTTCTTGCAGGTGTTACTGCTTCTGGTGTTCTTATGGCAATCTTCCAGTCTAATGCTGGTGGTGCCTGGGATAACGCTAAGAAAACGATTGAAAGTGAAGGTCGTAAGGGTAGCGATGCGCACAAAGCTGCGGTTGTTGGTGATACAGTAGGAGATCCGTTCAAGGATACTTCAGGACCATCGCTAAACATCCTTTTAAAACTGATGTCTGTAGTAGCGTTAGTGATTGCACCTAGTTTAGTAAGTCCATCAGAGGCTGCTTACGCTGAAGCTGCAACTGCACAAGAAGTTAGAAAAGAAATTTCTGTTAATGTTCAGGCGACTTCTGAAGAAGGTGGCGTTGAGGTTTCAGTGGTTACTTCAGAAACTACCAATGGAGTAACTACAACTACTGAAGTAGCTTATGCAGGTTCTGACCTGGATGAGGTTATGGAAGAAGTTAGAGTTAATCATCCAGAGGTTACTATTAAAAAAGAGACCCAAGAATAAGGGTGTTGAATATAGCTAATAAAAAAGCCTGCTATTTCTAGCAGGCTTTTTTATTCATCATATATAACCGATGGTCTAGGTTTAAAACAGTCCGTTTAATTCAGCGTCGATTCTATTTACAATGCTTCCAAGATCCTCGGGATTGTCTACAAAATCTAGGTGGTCCACATCGAAAATGAGGAGTTTACCTTTGTCGTATCCCTTTATCCAATCTTCATATCTTTCATTAAGACGATTCAGATAATCAATTGAAATTCCGTTTTCATAAGAACGACCCCGCTTGTGAATCTGCTTTACTAGATTTGGAATTGAACTTCTTAGGTAAATCATTAAATCAGGAGGAGCGACTAGGGATTCCATAAGTTCAAATAGACTCTTGTAATTCTCAAAGTCACGCCCAGTCATAAGCCCCATATCGTGTAAGTTCGGGGCAAATATGAAAGCATCTTCATAAATGGTGCGATCTTGAATGACACTTTTTCCACTTTCTCGAATGGACAGAATTTGTCTAAAACGAGTGTTTAAAAAGTAAATCTGTAGATTAAAACTCCAGCGCTCCATTTGGGTGTAAAAGTCGTCTAGATAAGGGTTGGTGATTACCTCCTCAAACTGTGGCTCCCATTTAAAATGCTTAGCGAGTAGATTCGTAAGTGTGGTTTTTCCGGCTCCAATATTGCCGGCGATAGCAATGTGCATCCTGTTTTCTTAGTTTTTGAAAATGAACCTCAAGATAAGAATATCTTTCCTGTTTAGTGTTATAAAATAAGCGTACTTTTGTAATCTGTTGGAGGAAAGATTTGAACTGATTGCAACCTCGTAAAAAATGCTAAAGCAGTATTCGTGTCGTAATAGCCCGTTGTGCTTTAGTCTCTTTTAGAGTGTTGTAATCTTCTGAATTAAAGAGACACGAATTATGTCATATTTATTTACATCAGAGTCAGTTAGTGAAGGGCATCCTGATAAGATTGCCGATCAAATTAGTGATGCGCTACTGGATCATTTTTTAGCATTTGATCCGCAAAGTAAAGTGGCGTGTGAAACACTCGTAACTACAGGTCAGGTAGTCTTGGCAGGAGAGGTTAAAAGCTCAACTTACCTAGACGTGCAATCGATAGCTCGTGGAGTAGTTAATTCTATCGGATACACTAAAGGAGAATACATGTTTAGCGGTGATTCTTGCGGGGTAATCTCCTTAATCCACGAACAGAGTCAAGATATCAATCGAGGTGTTGATCGTAGTGCTCCAGAATCTCAAGGTGCTGGAGACCAGGGAATGATGTTCGGATATGCAACTTCAGAAACCGAAGAATACATGCCCCTTGCCTTGGTTATTTCTCACGAGATTTTAAAAGTTCTGGCAGCGTATCGCCGAGCGTCCAATAGAGACTCTTCGAAGCCGATGAACTATTTACGTCCCGATGCAAAAGCTCAAGTCACGTTGCAGTATAACGAGAACAATCAGCCGGAGCGAATAGATACTATTGTTGTGTCTACCCAGCACGATCCTTTTGATAACGAACAAAACATGCTTGATCAGATAAGAACTGATATTATCAAATACGTAATACCTGAAGTTAAGCAGCGAATGAGTGATTCGGTTCAGTCCTTGTTTACCGATAAAATCAACTATCACGTTAATCCAACAGGTAAATTTGTGATTGGAGGTCCCCATGGAGACACGGGGTTAACGGGTCGTAAGATTATTGTAGATACCTACGGTGGAAAAGGTGCACACGGAGGAGGAGCGTTCTCAGGAAAAGACCCATCAAAAGTAGATCGATCTGCAGCGTATGCAGCACGTCATATTGCTAAGAATCTAGTAGCTGCAGGTATAGCTTCTGAAGTACTGGTTCAGCTTAGTTATGCAATCGGTGTAGCAGAGCCTACCTCTGTTTTTATTGATACTTATAGAACGAACGCTACTTCATTCACTGATGCAGAAATCGCTCAAAAAGTTGCCGAACTCTTTGATCTTACGCCTTATGGAATCGAAACACGCTTAAAGCTTCGTAACCCAATTTATAGCGAAACAGCATCTTATGGGCACATGGGAAGAAAGCCGAGTAAGGTGGTTAAGATTTTTGAATCACCCTACAATGGGAAGGTTGCGCGTGAGGTTGAGTTGTTTACTTGGGAGAAGCTCGATTATGTGGAACCTTTGAAAAAAGCATTTCTGGGTTAGTTAAAAATCTAATCATTTAACCCTTCTTTTGAATTATTTTCAAACGAGGCTTGTTTTTTATGAAACCTTTTCTGTAATTAGCGCCGATATTATGAACAAGACACGCTTTTATAACAACTTTGCTTACTTTAACTATTATCAGTTAGAGAGGTAGGGGCTTATCGTTATTTAACGTATCAATATAATAAAGTCCCGTTTTTCGGGACTTTTTTCGTTTTATGAAAAAAGTAGCCATACAAGGGGTCGACGGATCGAACCATTACATCGTAGCACAAGCGTTATATCCAGAGGGAGTGAGCTTAATCCACTGCCACTCTTTTCCTAGGTTAGCTGAACAATTGGCGAGTGGAGCGGTTGATCATGCAATTATGGCTATTGAGAATTCAATCGCTGGAGCATTGTTGCCGAATTACGCTCTGATCTATCAAAATAACTTTCAGATTTCAGCAGAATTTTATTTAAGCATTTCTCATAATTTGATGGCTTTGCCAGAGAGTAGCTTAGAAGATATTCAAGAGGTACGGTCGCATCCGATGGCACTTCTTCAATGCGCAGAGTATTTTCAAAATCATAAATCTATTCGCTTAGTTGAAGACGATGATACGGCATCGGTTGCTGCGAGAATTCAATCTTCTAATCTGAAAGGTGTGGCTGCGATCGCGCCAAAGGTTGCGGCCGAACTTTATGGGCTTAAGGTTCTTAATTCAGACATTCAGACCTTAACCAATAACGCTACGCGTTTTGTGGTGCTAAACAGAGCAAATAGTGTTACGAACTCAGAGTTTATAAACAAGGCATCTGTTCGATTTGTCACCGGTCACAAGAGAGGGAGTCTTGCAACCATACTGAATGTACTAAGTGACTGTGAAATGAATTTGACTAAAATTCAATCGCTGCCCATTGTAGAAACGCCTTGGAAGTACGCCTTTTTTGTAGATGTGACTTTCGAAAAAATTACCGATTTCGAGAAAGCTGCAGCAGCTTTAGCGATAATGGCAGAGGAATTCAAAGTGCTAGGAACCTATGAAAATCAACTTTTAAAGAGCGTTTAGTAATGAGAGAAGCGAATCGATTAAATAGTGTTTCAGAGTACTATTTCTCTAAAAAACTAAAAGAAGTGAAAGGTCTTATTACCGAAGGAAAGCCAATTATCAATATGGGTATTGGAAGTCCAGACCTTGATCCCCCTACTGAAGTTACTGATGCTTTAATTCGCACCCTTGCTGAGCCAGGCGTTCATGGTTATCAGAGTTACATAGGTAGAGAAGAACTAAGAGCAGGTTTTGCAGATTTTTACCAGACCCATTATGGAGTAAGTCTTAATGCAGATACAGAAATTCTTCCGCTCATGGGTTCTAAGGAGGGGATTATGCATATCAGTATGGCCTTTGTGAATCCAGGAGATAAGGTACTGATACCTAACCCCGGATATCCAACCTATTCTTCAGTTACAGAATTGGTTGGGGGTAAGGCTGTATTTTATCGATTAACCCCAGAAGGTTTACCTGACTTTGATCATATCGATGCAAGAGATCTTAAGGAGGCGGTGATGATGTGGGTGAATTATCCGCACATGCCGACAGGTAAATCAATTACTGAGGATAAGTGGGCTGTCTTGGCTCAAAAAGCTCAGGAATCTGATTTGCTTTTAATTAACGACAATCCATATAGTTTTATTGGCAATGAACATCCAACTTCAATTTTGTCACAAAAAGGGAAATACGGCCCATTACTCGAGTTGAATTCTCTCTCAAAGGTGGTTAATATGGCCGGATGGAGAGTGGGCTCAATTCAAGGAGATGCGGGTCTTATTCGGTCGGTTTTGAAGGTCAAATCAAATATGGACTCTGGAATGTTTATGGGCATTCAACGTGCTGCGGTTGCTGCACTTGCTCAGCCTAAAGAGTGGTTTGCTCAGCTCAACAAGGTATACGATCAGCGAAGAGTAAAGATGGAAGAATTGTGCCAGTTGTTAGGATTGGTGCCTGATCCGAATCAGGTAGGGATGTTCGTGTGGTGTCGGATCCCAGAAAACACCAGGGCCGAGGAGCTCGTAGAGAAATACCTTAGTGAATATCATTTTTTTATTGCACCCGGAACCATTTTCGGCTCTGAAGGAAGTGGATATGTTCGGTTCTCTCTTTGTATTGAGATCGATCGAATTGAAGAAATAATTAAGCGAATCAATAAAGCGTCATGAAGTCAGTAGCGATAATAGGAGTTGGATTAATTGGAGGATCATGGGCGCTTGCTCTAAAAAAGCACTTCTCAGATATCACTATTTTGGGTGCAGATAATAATCAATCTCACTTAAAGGAGGCGCTTCGTTTGGGTTTAATTGATAAAGCCGTTGATTTAGATGCAGCTGCGCAGTCAGATTTAGTTTTTGTTAGTATTCCTGTAGGAGCAGCCTCAGAGGTAATTCTGTCTTTACTCGACAAGGTTGGTGAACATACCTTGATTATGGATGCGGGTTCGACCAAGTCAGCACTTTGTCAATCAATCAGTGATCATCCGAATCGATCACATTTTCTAGCTGCTCACCCAATTGCAGGTACAGAATTTTCAGGACCTGCCGCTGCAAAATCTGATTTGTTTGATGGTAAGCTGATGATTCTCTGCGAGATAGAAAAAACAGCTATCCGACTTCAAGAAAATATATTAACCGCCTTTCAAAAGATTGGTATGCGTTTACGATATATGGATCCAGAATCTCATGATAAACACTTGGCCTATGTATCGCATCTATCTCATGTTAGTTCGTTTATGTTAGGAAAGACGGTTATGGACAAAGAAGCAGATGATAGAAACATTTTTGATTTGGCTGGAAGTGGATTTGCATCAACGGTTCGTTTGGCAAAAAGCTCACCAGAAATGTGGGGCCCTATCTTCTTACAGAATAAGGAAAACCTTAGTCATACACTAGAGGCTTACATCTCGAATCTTCAAAAATTCAAAATGCTCATTGATAAAGAAGACCTTGAAGCATTAACCTCTGAAATGAAGCGAATAAATACTATAGAAAAAATATTAAACCCATTACCTTTAACCCCTTAAATCACAATCATGGAAAATTCGAAAGCCTTACGTACTTGGCTAGACGACATGCAGTTAGATCATCCGCTCGTAATCGCGGGTCCCTGTAGTGCAGAAACTGAAACACAAGTTCTTGACATTGCTCATCAACTTAAAAATACAGATGTAAATTATTATCGTGCAGGTATTTGGAAGCCTCGTACACGTCCTGGAAGCTTTGAGGGTGTTGGTGCCATAGGTCTAAAATGGCTTCAACGTGTAAAAGAAGAAACTGGTCTTAAGACAGCGACTGAGGTAGCTAATCGTGCTCACGTAGAATTAGCATTAGAATATGACGTAGATCTTTTATGGATCGGAGCGCGTTCTACAGTTAGTCCATTTATTGTTCAAGAAATTGCAGATGCACTTAAAGGAACAGATAAAATAGTTCTTGTGAAAAATCCAGTTAATCCGGATTTAGCTCTTTGGATTGGTGCGATAGAGCGTTTATATGCTGCAGACATCAAAAATCTTGGAGTAATCCATCGCGGATTCTCAACATACAAAAAGACTAAATATCGTAACCTCCCTGAATGGCAGATTGCTATTGATTTTCAGACCAAATTCCCTGATGTTCCTATCATTAATGACCCTAGTCATATTGCGGGTCGTAGAGATTTAATTTTTGATGTTTCACAAAATGCACTAGATCTGAATTTTGATGGTTTGATGATTGAAACCCACTGTGATCCAGATAACGCATGGTCAGATGCAGCACAGCAAGTAACACCCGAGCGTCTTTTAGAAATTTTTAAAGATTTAAGAGTTCGTAAAACTGGTGATGACGAAGCAGAGTTTCACAATGCATTAGGACAATTAAGAGCGCAAATTGACGTTCTTGACGGTACCGTTCTTGATACGCTTGGTGAGCGCATGAAAGTTGCTGAGGCGATAGGTGCTTTGAAGAAAGAGAAGAATGTTGCGGTACTTCAGTCGAATCGTTGGAATGAAATTTTAGGAAAAATGATCCTAGAAGGAGAACAGCGTGGTCTTAGCGAAGAATTCGTATTGAAACTTTTCAAGAGTATTCACACAGAATCAATTCGTCACCAAGAGCAGGTTATTAACTTCTAATCGATAAGTGAAAGGCTTAGTTTACAAATCTACAGGAAGCTGGTATCAGGTAAAATCTGACGAAGGTAAATTTTACCAGTGTAGAATTAAAGGTAAACTTCGCCTAAGCGGAATACGATCTACTAGCCCGGTTGCCGTTGGTGATCGGGTTGGTTTTGATCTAGATGATGAAGCGGTAGGTGTTATTCATACCATCGACCAGCGTGAAAATTATCTTGTTCGAAAGTCAGTGAACTTATCTAAGCAGCTTCATATTATTGGAGCTAACATTGATCTGGTATTTCTGGTAATTACCCTAAAGAATCCTGAAACCTTCACTACTTTTATTGATCGTTTTTTAGTCAGTGCCGCTGCTTTTGGCATTGAAACGGTATTGCTTTTCAATAAAATGGATCAATACACTGAAGAGGAATTCGAGAGGGTAAATGAACTCAAAGGGTTATACACATCTATAGGTTATCAAAGCGTTTTGTGTAGCACCAAATCTGATCAGGGAATGAGTGAGTTACGAAATCTTATGAAGGACAACACGAGTATTTTTTCGGGTCATTCAGGAGTAGGCAAATCAACGCTAATCAATACGGTTGCGCCCGAATTGCTATTAAAAATTGGTGAGATTTCTGAACAGCATGGCCAAGGACAGCATACTACTACTTTTGCTGAGATGTTTGATCTTTCATTTGGAGGAAGAATCATTGATAGTCCTGGGATCCGAGGCTTTGGGATTGCAGATATCAATAAAGAAGAGATTTCTCGATATTTCAAAGAGTTCTTTAAAGCGTCGGAGAACTGCAAGTTTAATAATTGTCAGCACCTTTCTGAACCTGGTTGTGCCGTGAAAAGTGAATTAGAAGAAGGGACCATTGCAGAAAGTCGTTACCAAAGTTATCTCTCCATGGTTTTAGAAGAGGAGGGACCTTATCGTCAAGATTTATTTGCAGAATGAGAGTAGTAATTCAACGCGTATTAAACGCTTCGGTATCGGTTGATCAAAAAGAAGTTTCTCGAATTGGTAAGGGATTATTGATCTTACTAGGGGTAGATATTGCGGATGCTGAAGACGATTTGCTTTGGTTAGTTCAAAAGATTTCAGGACTGCGAATATTCAGCGATCACGATGATAAAATGAATTTGAGTATTAGAGATATAGATGGAGAGGTACTCGTGGTATCGCAGTTCACTCTTTTTGGTGCCACGAAGAAAGGTAACCGACCTTCTTTCATACGCGCTGCAAAACCAGATAAGGGAGAGAAAGATTATGTGAAGTTTGTTGACGAGTTACAACGACTTATCGAAAAACCTATTCAGACTGGTGTTTTTGGTGCAGATATGAAAGTTGATCTCTGCAATGATGGCCCAGTTACTTTAATCATCGATACAAAAAATAAAGAATAATGGATTTAAAGGATTCTCAATTAGCGGTTGATCAGTGGATAAAAAATCACGGTGTTCGTTACTTCAATGAACTTACCAATATGGCGCAGCTTACTGAAGAAGTGGGAGAAGTTGCGCGTATTATTGCGCGTAGGTATGGAGAACAAAGTGAAAAGGAATCGGACAAGCAAAAAGATCTCGGCGAGGAATTAGCCGATGTTGTATTTGTGGTGCTCTGCCTTGCGAATCAAACAGGAATTGACTTGCAAGAAGCTTTTGATCGCAAGTTAGATTTAAAGACTAGTCGTGATGATCAGCGCCATAAAAATAATCCTAAATTAAAATAATGAGTACTGTTCAGATTAGTGGCTCATCATTGAGTGCGAACTTCTCAATTGAACTTACAGGTTCAAAAAGCGAGACGAATCGGTTGTTACTGCTCGCCGCACTTTATCCGAATCTTACTTTACTCAATGATTCGAATGCACACGATGTAAGTGTGATGAAAAAGGCGCTACAATTAAGTTCTGGTACGGTTGATATTCATCACGCAGGTACCGCGATGCGTTTCCTTACTGCTTACTTTTCGGTTTCAGAGAATGCAGAGGTTTTATTAACCGGCAGTAATCGAATGAAGCAAAGACCGATTGCACTTTTAGTTGACGCTTTACGAGCCTTGGGTGCAACCATTGAATATCGGGGAGAAGAAGGCTATCCTCCCTTGCACATAAAGGGAGCCGTTTTGCCTCGTTCTTCAGTTAGTATCGCTGCAAACGTGAGTAGTCAGTATTTATCGGCACTTTGCCTTGTGGGAGCTAAACTTCCCGAAGGAGTCGAGATTGAACTTGTCGGTTCAATAACCTCGCTTCCCTATTTAAATATGACCTTGCAATTGCTTGAAAGAATCGGTATTTCAGCAAAGTTAGACGATAGGCGAATTCATATTGCCCCCAAATCAGATATCGAACCTATCTCCTTGGCAGTTGAATCTGATTGGAGTGCAGCAAGCTATTATTATTCTATAGTAGCGCTCTCTAAATTAGGAACAAAGGCTACGTTATCCACATTGAGAGAAGATTCATTACAGGGAGATCGAGTTTTGTCAACGATTTATACCGACTTTGGGGTGAGTACTCGATTTGACGATGGTAAGGTCATTCTTGAGAAAGTTTCAGGCCCTATGAGTCAAACACTTTCTTATGATCTAAAAGATGCTCCAGATATTGCACAAACTATTGCAGTAACTGCTGCTGGTCTTCATGTCGATTGTTTCTTAACAGGTTTACATACATTACCAATAAAGGAAACAGATCGTCTCGCTGCTATGAAATATGAATTAGAAAAAGTGGGTGCTAGTGTGAACATTGATGCAGAATCACTTCGAGTTTTCGGTCAAAAGGCAAAGCTTCAATCAGCTTCAATCGCAACTTATAACGATCATCGAATGGCAATGGCGTTTGCTCCTTTAGCAATTTTAATTCCTTTGACTATTGAGGAGTCTTTTGTGGTTGAAAAGTCTTATCCAGATTTTTGGAAAGACCTTTCATCTATCGGATATCAGGTTTCATACGTCTAGATAATTCGGCTTTTTCTTGACTTTGCCCTGCTCAGGATTGTATCTTAGCGCCCTTTAAGTTACAAGCAATGAAATTATCTCACTTCGATTTTGATCTTCCTAAAGATTTATTAGCCGAGTATCCGGCAGAACACCGCGATGAATCTCGTCTTATGGTTGTGCATCGTGACTCAGGAAAGATTGAGCATAAAATGTTTAAAGATCTGATTGACTATTTCGATGAGGGTGATGTGATGGTACTGAACAACACGAAGGTTTTCCCAGCACGTCTATTCGGAAATAAAGAAAAAACAGGTGCAAGAATCGAAGTGTTTTTGTTGAGAGAATTGAATCAAGAACAGCGTCTTTGGGATGTTTTAGTTGATCCTGCGCGTAAGATTCGAATCGGAAATAAACTCTATTTCGGCGACGACGATTCATTAGTGGCTGAGGTAATCGACAATACTACTTCTAGAGGAAGAACCCTAAGATTTTTGTACGATGGTTCGTATATGGAGTTTAGAAAGAAACTTCGCGAGCTAGGAGAAACTCCGCTTCCAAAATATATCCGTCGTGCGGTAGAACCAGAAGATGAGGAGCGCTATCAGACGATTTATGCAAAGCATGAGGGAGCAGTAGCTGCGCCAACAGCTGGACTACACTTTTCAAAGCATTTATTAAAGAGATTGGAGATCAAGGGTATTGATTTTGCCGAGTTAACATTGCATATTGGGCTAGGAACCTTCAATCCGGTAGAGGTAGAAGACCTTTCTAAGCACAAAATGGATAGTGAAGAAGTAGTAATCAGCCAAGAGGCGGTAGATCGTGTGAATAATGCGAAAATGCAAAAGCGTAAAGTATGTTCTGTAGGTACTACCGTAATGCGTGCGCTTGAGAGTTCAGTATCCTCTGAAGGTTTATTGAATCCTTATGAAGGTTGGACCAATAAATTTATTTTTCCTCCTTACGAATTTTCAATAGCGGATGCGATGGTGACAAATTTTCACTTACCAAAAAGTACGCTACTTATGATGATCTCTGCATTCGCAGATCATGATTTAATTACAGAAGCTTACGAACTAGCAGTTAAAGAGAAGTATCGTTTCTACTCTTATGGAGATGCGATGCTAATCTTGTAATTATGGCATCCGAAGACTTAAGGGAGAAAAGAGATATCCGTGCCTTGGGCAAGGAGGAACTCCGCGAATTCTTTAAGTCAAATAATCAAGCAGCATTTAGAGCTGATCAGGTTTACAGTTGGTTATGGGAGAAGGGAGTTCACGACTTCGAATCGATGACCAACCTTTCTAAAGAAACTCGTCAACTCCTTTCAGAGTCTTTTGTTATCAATAATGTTAGTGTTGATCGTTCGCAGAAAAGTGCTGATGGTACCATTAAAAATGCGATACGTCTACATGATGGTTTGGCCGTAGAATCGGTGCTAATTCCTACCGCAACTCGAAGCACAGCTTGCGTTTCAAGTCAAGTAGGTTGCAGTCTCGATTGTCAATTTTGTGCAACTTCTAAGCTCAAACGAATGCGAAACTTGGAGCCTGATGAAATCTATGATCAAGTAGTAGCGCTCGATAGAGAGAGTAAAAAGTATTACAATAGAGGACTTTCGAATATTGTATTTATGGGGATGGGTGAACCACTTATGAACTACAATAATGTAGTCAAAGCTGTAGATAAGATATGTAATGGGCTAGGAATGTCACCCAAGAGAATCACTGTTTCAACCTCGGGTATTCCCAAGATGATTCGAAAATTAGCTGACGAAAACCCTCGATTTCAATTAGCGCTTAGCCTTCACTCGGCTAGAGAAGAAGTGCGCAATCAAATCATGCCTTTTAGTAATCGATTTCCGCTTGTGGAGCTTATGGATAGCTTACAGTATTGGTATGCAAAGACCAAGAGTAGAATTACACTTGAATATCTTATTTGGAACGAGGTTAATGACACTCCTGAGGATATTAAGGCACTAGTCAGTTACGCTAAAAAGGTACCGTGTAAGGTTAATATCATAGAATATAACCCTATCGGAGACGATCAGTTTCAGGCTGCCTCTCCAGAAATTATTACAGCCTATGAAAAAGCCCTTACTGCCGCTAGAATTACGGTCACGGTTCGCCGATCTAGAGGAAAAGATATCGATGCAGCTTGCGGGCAACTGGCTAATAAATTGGTACCTTTAACAAAAGAATAATTCATCACATTGCAAGAGGTCGTTAAAATCAGACAGCCCATTATCGAAGAGATGGATCGCTTTGAAGAGAAGTTCAAAGCAGCGATGGCCTCCAACGTTTCATTACTCAATAGAATCACCTATTACATTGCTTCTCGAAAGGGCAAGCAAATGCGTCCGATGTTTGTCTTTCTTGTAGCTAAATTATTGGGAGAAGGAAAAATTGAGGAACGTACTTACCGCGGGGCATCGATAATAGAACTTATTCATACGGCTTCACTGGTACATGATGATGTAGTCGATCGGAGTGAGCGTCGAAGAGGCTTTTTCTCAATAAATGCACTTTGGAAGAATAAAATCGCTGTTTTGGTCGGAGATTATTTTTTCTCCAAAGGTCTATTGCTCTCCTTAGATCATGATGATTTTGACCTTTTGAAGATTGTTTCTGAGGCCGTTCGTGAAATGAGTCAGGGTGAATTACTCCAGTTAGAAAAGGCGCGTCGTCTAGATATTGATGAGCCTATTTACTACGATATCATTCGTCAGAAAACAGCCACGCTTATTGCGGCCTGTTGTGCAATGGGGGCGGCTTCAGTTGGTAGTTCTAAAGAAGATATTGAACGTTTTCACTCGTTTGGAGAGTATGCAGGAATGGCATTTCAAATTAAGGATGATCTTTTCGACTACGGTGACGATCGAATCGGTAAGCCAACTGGTATCGATATCAAAGAACAGAAAATGACCTTACCACTAATTCATGTTTTGAATAAGGTGGATAAAAAGCAGCGGAACTGGCTCATCGATTCGGTTAAGCATCATAACACCGACAAAAATCGAGTTAAGGAGGTTATTCAATTTGTTAAAGATCAGGGAGGTTTAGAATACGCTGAGCGTCAAATGATTCATTATAAAGACGCTGCATTAGAGCTGTTATCAAAATATCCTGACAATGAGTACAAGGAGGCACTCGCAAATTTGGTAACTTACGTAGTTGATCGTAAGAAATAAACTGTACCATTGATTGCACAATCTACCATAGATAAAGTCTACGAAATTGCCCGAGTAGAAGAGGTGATTGGAGACTACGTACAGTTAAAAAAATCGGGCGCTAACTATAAGGGACTAAGTCCTTTTAATAGTGAAAAAACCCCAAGTTTTATGGTTTCTCCCGTAAAGCAAATCTGGAAGGATTTCAGTAGTGGTAAAGGGGGAAATGTCATTGCCTTTTTAATGGAGCTAGAACACTTTACCTATCCCGAAGCGATCAAACACCTAGCGCGTAAATATGGGATTGAGGTAGAAGAAACGGTTCAGGATGAAGAGCAGAAAAAGTTACAAGATCACAAGGAAAGCCTTTATTTAATTAATCAATTTGCAGCACATCATTTTGAAGATTTGTTGAATCGTTCTGAAACGGGTAAAGCGATAGGTCTCAGTTATTTTCAAGAAAGGGGCTTTACCTCGGCTACAATTAAGAAGTTTGGTTTAGGTTTTGGAGGAACTAGTTTTGATGGCCTAGTAAAGGCGGCAGAGGCCAAAGGTCATCAGATGAACTATCTCACTGAGTTAGGTCTTTGTATTGAAAAGGACGGGGCGTCAGGCACCTTTTTTGATCGATTTAGAGATCGAGTCATTTTTCCAATCCATAGCAACAGTGGAAGAGTTTTAGGTTTCGGTGGTCGCATTCTTGACAGTCAAAAGAAAGTAGCGAAGTACGTCAATTCACCTGAGAGCCCTATTTATCATAAGAGTAAGGTTTTATACGGTATTTATTATGCCAAGTCAGCAATGGCAAAGGCAAATAACTGTTATCTAGTAGAAGGGTATACTGATGTAATTCAGCTTCATCAGAGTGGTGTCGAAAACGTAGTTTCTTCAAGTGGTACGGCACTTAGTGAGTCTCAAATCAGGATGATACAGCGACTTTGTCAGACTATAACTGTTCTATTTGACGGTGATGACGCTGGAGTTAGAGCTTCGCTTCGTAACATTGATTTGATCCTTAAGGAGGGGATGAACGTTCGAGTTGTTCCTTTTGCAGAGGGTGAAGATCCGGATAGTTTTGCACGAACTCATTCTCCTGCCGAAGTCAAGAATTATCTAGAAGAACAATCGGTAGATTTTATTTCTTTTAAAACACGAATACTGCTTAAAGAAGCGGGTAGTGATTCTAGCAAAGTAGCTGCAGCCATTCGTGATTTAGTTTCTAGTATCGCTTGTATTCCAGATCCGATTAGCCAAGAGCTCTACGTCAGACAGACGGCAAAAGATTTAAATGTTTCAGAGGGAGTGCTTTTTGCCAGCTTAGCAGATCTTACTGCTAAGCAAGCGAGAGATACTAAGAGGGTAGCAAAAAAACAGACCTCATTATCTGTAGTTTCTCGCCTGTCTGAGCAAAAAAAACCAGAAGTTAATCGACTTGAAGTCTTAGAGTCGTCTCTTATCAAAACGTTGCTATTGTACGGTAATAAAGTTGCCTTTTTTGAGGATGAGATACTTAAAGAAGGGGAAGAGGGTGAAATTGTTACCGAAAAAGTAACTCAGGAAATGAAGGTCTATGAAAAGATCTTCTTAGAATTACAGCAAGATGAATTAGCCTTCTCAAACCACTCCTTTCAAGAATTGTTCAAGCGAGTTACCGAGTTCTATGTAACTGCAGGTGAAAAAGCCAATATGCAAAGCTTTGTACGATCGCTCACTGGTGAAAATGACCAGCCACTAGTTGATCTGGTAAGTACGATTTTACTTGAAGATGAACAGTACCTCTTACACGATTGGGAGCGCAAAAATATTTTTGCAAAAGCTAAAGAAGATTCTGTTGATCGACTTGTTACCGAAACGATTTTGTCATTAAGGGCATATCTTTTAGATCAACAAATAAAGAAATTGCAAGAAGCTTCAAAAGAAGACATCCATGCCATTGAGGAAGTGATGGATTACCTCCCGCTATTTAAATTATTAAAAGAAAAATTAAAACAAGTACTGAGCTTCTAACGAAGTTCGCTGGGTATTTCACAAACGGGTATAGGCAACATTTTGTGGCGATTTGCTTTGTGAAATTTAATATAGGTTTCAAATACTTCGCGTTCTCTACCTTTAAAATCACTTAGCTGTTTACCTTCATCTTGTCTAGCCATAGCCCATTCTAGTTCGGGATATGAGGCTCCGATTTGATCTTCATCGGTTCGGTCATCTCCCCACAAACCATCTGTTGGGGGTGCTTGCACGATTACTTCACTTACACCAAGATACTTTCCTAGTTCTGTTACCTCGGTTTTGGTCAGATCGGCTATAGGGCTTAAGTCAACCCCACCATCTCCGTATTTTGTATAAAAGCCAACACCAAAGTCTTCTACTTTATTGCCAGTCCCAGCGACTAGAGCATAATTACAACTAGCAATGTAGTAAAGAGTGGTCATTCGTAGTCGTGCACGAGAATTAGCCTCAGCAAGAAGGGTTTGTTCTTCAGTAGCTCCTTTGATGGTTTGAGAGGCTACAAAATGATCGAAAACCGATGTAAGGGGTACTTCTGCTATTTTGACATTATCAAATTTTGAAGCCAACCAGTTCATGTGAGCCATGCCTCGGTCGACCTGGTTTTCAGCCTGATGAATGGGCATATTCACTACGGTAACCTCTAAGCCGGTTAGTGCACATAGTGTTGAGGTGGTTGCTGAGTCAATACCTCCTGAAACCCCGACAACAAAGCCTTTAACCCTGGCGTTTTCAGCGTAGGATTTTAACCAGTTAACAATATGATTTTGGATTGATGCTGCCTTCATAGCTTTATTTGCAAAGGTAGGGATCAGAGTGGTATTTTTGCAACTCAAACTAAATCAACTAACGATGGCAATTGCTCACGAATCTACGATTGAATTAACGGTTGGCCTTGATGAAAACCGGGTACCTGAGACTTTAAATTGGTCTGCTAAGGATGGAGGTGTTGATGGAGAAGAGGCAAAGGCAATGCTTTTGTCTGTATGGGATCCCAATCAGAAAGAAACCTTATCGATTGATTTGTGGACAAAAGATATGCCCGTTGATGAGATGAAGTTATTTTTTCACCAAACCCTTGTGAGTATGACACAAACGTTTGTTCGTGCTACCCAAGATGAAAAAATGGGTGCAACAATGAAGGATTTCACCGATTACTTTGCTGAAAAACTAGAATTGAAGGCCTGATTTAATTCATCGATTACTGCGAGTAATTCTTCTCTTCCTGTTCCGTTCGAGGAAGAAGTGACCACGTGAGGAGGAGCAAACTCCCAAAGAGTATCTGTCATCTCCTTGAAGTAGTCATTTACTTGTCTTTCAATTGCTCCAGGCTTTAACTTGTCCGCTTTGGTAAATACGATATAAAAAGGTCTTTCGTTTTCAGTTAGCCACACCATAAAGTCTAGATCGATGGGTTGTGGATTGTGTCTAATGTCAACTAAAACAAAGGTGCATACTAGTTGTTCTCGCTTTTTAAAGTATTCCTGTATGTAGGATTGAAACTGCTTTTTATCTTTCTTAGAAACTCTTGCGTATCCATATCCGGGGAGATCGACCAAAAACCACTGCCCATTGATTATAAAGTGATTGATGAGTTGAGTTTTACCTGGTCTTCCAGATGTTTTTGCAAGTGATTTACGCAGGGTTAATCGGTTGATAAGTGAAGATTTACCGACATTCGATCGTCCGATAAAGGCATATTCAGGGATAAGTGCCTTTGGACACTGCTCCACCTTTGAGTTGCTCATCACAAATTCTGCGGAGCGTACTTGCATAAATTATTTTTTAGATTCCTGATTCTTTGAACCAGTTCATTAAAATCTCGTTGAAGACGTCAGGATGCTCCATCATAGCGGCATGTCCACATTTATCGACCCAGTACAAAGAAGAGTTGGGTAGTAATTTGTGGAATTCTTCTGCTACTTCGGGAGGGGTTACCTTGTCGTTTTTTCCCCAGATGATACAACTAGGCACCTTGAATTTCGGAAGGTCTTTCGCCATGTTATGTCGAATCGCACTCTTAGCAATCGCTAACGTTTTGACAAGTTTACTGCGGTCATTTACCAGATCAAAAACCTCGTCTACAATTTCTTTGGTAGCCACTTTTGGGTCATAGAATACTTCTTCAGCTTTGTTTTTGATGTATTGGTAGTCTCCTCGTTTTGGATATGAATCACCCATTGAGTTCTCGTAAAGACCTGAACTTCCTGTGATTACTAATGCTTCAACATTTTGAGGATAAAGCTTGGTATGAAGTAAACCGATATGACCTCCTAATGAATTACCGAGTAGAATCGCTTTTTCTAACCCGAGCTTTTTCATAAAGCGTTCGACATAGTTAGCGAACTCTTTTACAGTCGTTTTCAGGAGGGGTAGGTCATATAAAGGCAGTACTGGAATAATTACACGATACCCATTGTTAGAAAAGTAATCAAGTACTCCAGAAAAGTTGCTAAGACCGCCCATTAGTCCGTGAAGGACGATAATAGCCTTTCCTTTTCCCTGTTCAATAAACTCGAAATCTCCTCTTGTCTGTGTGGCGTAGCCTTGTTGCATAATTGGTTGTTGCGAGAGCCAAATATAGAAAATTAGCAGGACTATCCACCTTTTGATAACTTCTTTAAAATTGTGGATAAATGTGTGATAATGTGTAAAAAAGTGGTAATTTCATGGCTATATTTGAAGAGAAATCGAAAGTATGACTCATTTAATCGGTCAATTTGAATGCAAGGCAGACGCTAAGGGGCGTGTAAACCTCCCTGTGGCGCTAAAGCAACAACTTGTTCCGATTTTAGAAAAGGGGTTTGTTCTAAAGAGGTCGGTATTTCAAACCTGTCTCGAGCTTTATCCTAAAGAGGCATACGATGAGTTGATGATGAAAATCGTTGCTAAGAATCAGTTTAGCAGAAACTATGATACGTTTCTAAGAAACTTTTTAGCCGGTTCTCAAGAGGTGAGTATTGAGGAGCATGGAAGAGTTCAGATTCCCAAACCGCTCATTTCGTTTGCTCAAATCAAAAAGGAGGTTGTGTTAGCTTCGGCTATTAACCGAATTGAGATTTGGGACAAAGCTCGTTACGAAGCTGTATTGCAAGAAGGTCAGGATGTTTATGCTGATCTCGCCGAAGCTATTTTCTCTGACAATGACCAACTATCATAACCCTGTATTATTAGAGACTTGCATCGCAGGTCTTAATATTAAACCGAATGGTGTCTATGTGGATGTCACCTTTGGTGGTGGAGGTCATTCTAGAGCTATTTTAGAAAGGCTTGGCGAATCGGGAAGATTAATTGCCTTCGATCAAGATGAAGATGCCTTGTCTAACAGTATTGATGATTCGCGATTCGCTCTGGTTCCTGCAAATTTTAAGAATCTTAGTGCTCATTTACGTTTTTTAAACATCCGAAAGATTGACGGATTGCTTGCTGACTTTGGTGTTTCTTCACATCAGTTTGATCAGGCTGAGAGGGGTTTTTCTACGCGGTTTGACGCGCCACTAGACATGCGTATGAATCAATCGATGGAAGTCAACGCACGCGATATTATTGCTGAATTTTCGGTGGAGGAGTTAGCCTCTTTGTTCAGAAAATATGCTGACCTGCCGAATGCTTATACCCTTGCTAAGGCTATTGAATCTGCGAGAGCCGTTCGTTCGATTGAAACCACATTTGATCTGATTCAAAGTTTAGAGTCTGCCATCTATGCTCCTAAGCGCAATCAGCAATTGGCTCAGGTGTTCCAAGCGATTCGAATCGAGGTGAATAAAGAGTTAGAGGTAATTGAATCGCTCCTAATGCAATTAGGCAGGGTGATGGATCCAGGTGCCCGAGCTGTTTTCGTAAGCTATCATTCTTTAGAAGATCGATTGGTTAAGAATTTTATTCGAAGCTCTCGATTTGAGGGTGAGGCTGAAAAGGATCATTTTGGTAATCCTAATGTTGATTTTAAAAAGGTAGGGGGTGTTCAAACTCCTTCAGAAAGGGAATTAATAGAAAATACCCGATCGCGAAGTGCCAAACTGCGTGTTGCTGAGCGTATTGAAAATAAATATAGGTCGATATGAAACGATTTCTAATTGACTTGTTAAAGGGGCATCCTCTAGTTAATGAAGAGGCTTATAAAAATTGGAGATTCATCTTCTTTGTGCTGTTCCTTTTTATACTAATGATTTATGCTGCTCATCGTGTAGATCAAAAGGTGATTAAGATTGATGGGCTTAATCGACAATTAAGTGCTCTTAGAAATGAACATGTGGATAATCGTCAACGCATTCAAAAGGCGCGTCTAGAATCAACACTGAGAAATCAATTGGCTCCCATGGGCTTACAGCCTACAGATCAGCCACCACTAATACTCATCGTCGAATGAAACAGAATGAAACGCAACAAATTATGATTCGAATCTATGCCGTTGCCGGTATATTGTTTCTATTCGCTTTAGGTGTGTTCTATCGTTTGGCGACGGTTCAGTTCGTCGAGCGAGAGGAATTAGAGCAATCTGCTTTAAACCAAAACCGAAAGATGGAAACCCTCGAAGCAAAGCGAGGTAATATTTATTCGGTAGATGGTGCGCTTTTGGCAACTTCAGTGCCGTCTTATCATATTTATTTTGACCCGACGGTTATTAAGGAGGAGTCGTTTAATGCTGAACTACGTGGCTTGGCCGATTCATTAGCGGGATTAACGACTAAGCCTTCATCGTATTGGGTGAATTATCTCAGAAAGGCAAGATCTTCTGGTGATCGATACGTTAGAATTGCGAGAGATTTGGATTATCGTCAATATGTCCGATTAAATGAATTCCCCATTTTTGAAAAAGGTAGAGGTAGAGGAGGTTTAATCGTTGACATGAATATTGCTCGCAAAAAGCCCTTGTCTCCACTTGCCGACCGCCTGATTGGATATTACAAAGAAACCGGGGCCGATGAAATTAGAGTCGGAATTGAAGGTGCTTTTAATGACCAAGTTTTAGAAGGTAAACCGGGAGTACAAGAAGTTCAGCGAATTCAGAAAGGGCTTTGGAAACCTGTGGGCCTAGATAATCGAATCGAGCCTGAGGATGGTAAAGATGTGGTGACTACCCTAAATAGTAACATTCAAGATATTGCACATCAGGCCTTAAATAGTGTACTTACTCGATATAAGGCTGAAAAAGGAACGGTGATTGTGATGGATGTTAAATCGGGTGCTATACGCGCGATGTCCAACCTCACCAATTCTTCAGACGGAGTTTATACCGAACAACTAAATGATGCTGTTGGGGCGCTATACGAGCCTGGATCAACATTTAAATTAATGAGTTTGGTGGCTGCTCTTGAAGATCGTAAAGTAGACACGAGTACGGTTTTCCACGCGCCATACGGTCATTATAAAATATATGACCGAATTATTCGCGACTCGCGTCATGGAGGCTATGGGGCAATTTCATTAGCTACTGCATTTACTGTTTCTTCAAATACTGCGTTTGCAGAAATGATTCACGAAGGGTACAAAGAGAACCCTCAAGCTTATGTAAATCGACTTTACAGTATGAAATTACATCAGCCACTCGACATTCCGATTGCTGGTGAAGCGTCTCCTAAAATTAGATACCCTGGTGAAAAAGGTTGGTCTGGGGTTTCCTTGGCATTTATGTCTCATGGCTATGAAGTTTCAATGACTCCTTTACAGGTTTTGTCATACTACAATGCAATAGCTAATGATGGGGTCTACCTAAAGCCTCAATTTATTGAGCAGATTCGAAGAGGTAATCAGATTGAGAAGCAGTTTAAGCCTGAAGTTGTACATCCATCGATAGCGAGCAAAGCAACCTTGAGAAAAGTTCAACGTCTACTGCGGGATGTAGTGGAGAAGCCTTTTGGTACTGCTCATAAGCTTTACGATCCTTATTTCTCAATGGCGGGAAAGACCGGGACTTCTCAAGTAGGTTATCAAAAAGGAAAGGATGAAGTCGACTATGTTTCTTCCTTCGCAGGTTATTTCCCGGCAGATGATCCTCAATACTCATGTATTGTAGTGGTGCATCGTCCTGATAAGAATGATAAGATCTATGGCGCTGATGTTGCAGGACCGGTGTTTAAGTCTATTGCTCAAAAGATTTATGCAACATCTCCTCATAAAGAAGTAATTCAATTAGACAAACAATTCGCGCTACTCAATGTGTTGTCGCCTTCAGTTACTTCGGCGGAATCAAAAAAACTTAGAGATCGCAGGTAATGAAGACAATTAAGGATTTACTTTATGGGATATCTCTTGAGCGAGTTGAGGGAAGTACCTCTGCTACGGTTACCTCTATTACATTCGATTCGCGTAAGGTATCTGAAGGGTCAATGTTCATTGCGATTCGTGGGGTACAAGTTGATGGTCACGATTTCATTGATACGGCCATCGAAAATGGGGCTTCAGTAATTGTAGTTGAAGAAATACCTGCCATTCTAAAGTCGGGAATTGTTTATATTCAGACCCATTGCGCTAGAGAGGCCCTTTCAATGATTGCCGCTAATTACTATGGTAATCCGAGCAAGGATATGCGTGTTGTTGGAGTAACTGGAACCAATGGTAAGACTACGGTAGCTAATTTACTTTATCAACTTTTTACCGAGTTAGGTTATAGCTGCGGATTACTTTCTACGGTTGAAGTTAGAGTGGCGAATAAAATTTTTACAGCCACCCATACTACTCCAGATCCATTACAGATTCAGTCTTATATCGCCCAAATGAGAGATGAGGGTGTAGCTTATTGCTTTATGGAGGTTAGTTCGCACGGAATCGATCAAAAAAGAGCAAAGGGTATTCAATTTGACGGAGCATTATTTACCAATTTATCTCATGATCATCTCGACTATCACAAAGATTTTGCTAGTTACCGAGACGTGAAGAAAAGTTGGTTTGATCACTTGCCAAAATTGGCATTTGCAATCAGTAATAATGATGATAAAAATGGGGCTATTATGCTTCAAAATACGTTGGCTAAGAAACGGTTTTACGGCCTTCATTCGCTATGTGATTACAAGGCTTCGGTAGTTGAAATGCGTTTTGACGGAATGTTACTCCGTGTTGAAGGAAAAGAACTTTGGACCCGTTTAACAGGCCGATTCAATGCATACAACTTATTGCTTGTATATGGTGCGGCAATAGAACTAGGTGTTGCCAAGGATGAACTCCTAACTGTCATGACTAATTTAAAGCCAGCTCCTGGTCGTTTAAATTGGGTGAGTGGCGCGAATGGAGTCTACGGTGTTGTTGATTTTGCACATACCCCAGATGCCCTCGAAAATGTCCTTGATTCGATCAATGCTATTCGAACGCACAACGAATCGCTAATCACAGTGGTCGGTTGCGGAGGAGATAAAGATCGCGCCAAGCGTCCTAAAATGGGTGCAATTGCTGCCCGATTAAGCTCTAAGGTTATTATTACCTCAGATAATCCTAGAAGTGAAGATCCTAAATTGATTGCTGACGCCATATTTGAGGGGGTTTCTGTAGAACATCGTTCTAAAGTATTTATTCAGCTTGACCGAGCTGAGGCGATTCGAATGGCGGTTGCTTTAGCGAGTCCTGGTGACGTTGTTGTGGTGGCTGGTAAAGGTCATGAAACCGAACAAATCATAGGGGATAAGAGAATTCCTTTCAGTGATTACGAACAATTGTCTAATTCCTTAAACCCTAGATAGTGCTTTATACTTTATTTGACTTTTTAGATCGCATGTATGATTTGCCAGGAGCAAGCCTATTTCGATTCTTATCGTTTAGAGCTGCTTTGGCTACTGTTATCAGTTTACTTATTGGGATTGTTTTTGGTAAAAGTGTCATTGATTTTCTAAAGAGAAAACAAATCGGAGAAACTATCCGAGATCTTGGGCTTGAGGGTCAAAGCCAAAAAGCAGGAACTCCTACGATGGGTGGGCTGATCATTATTGGATCAACACTGATCCCTGTGGTACTATTTGCAGATCTTACCAATGTCTACATTCAGCTTCTTCTTCTATCGACGTTATGGATGGGTGTAATCGGTTTTATTGATGATTATATCAAGAAATTTAAGAATGATAAGGATGGGTTAAAAGGCAAGTTTAAAGTTTTAGGTCAGGTCATCTTAGGAGGGGTAGTTGGTGCGGTATTGTATTTTCATCCGCATGTAACCTTAAAGAAGGAAGTAGAAGGTGTTCTCTTAAAAGATGCTCCTGAGATTAAGGCGGTAATGACTAATATCCCGTTTTTCAAGAACAATGAACTTGATTACACCGACATACTTACAAGTATTGATCCTTCTCTGGCTCATTTAGGTTGGCTCATATTTATTCCTGTCGTCATTTTCATCGTTACTGCTGTTTCAAATGGTGCCAACCTTACCGATGGAATTGATGGTCTTGCCGCAGGTAGTTCTGCTATTATAATGCTCGCTCTATTGGTGATGGCTTGGGTTTCTGGAAACTTTTTGTTTGCTGACTATCTGAATATCTTCTATCTCCCCAAAGTAGGCGAGGTAGTTGTTTTTTCTGGAGCCTTTATCGGAGCCTTAATAGGTTTTATGTGGTACAATACTTATCCGGCCCAAGTTTTTATGGGTGATACGGGAAGTTTAACCATTGGAGGTGTTATTGCCGTAATTGCGCTTATTGTTCGTAAAGAATTGTTAGTACCTGTTCTGTGTGGAATTTTTTTTGCAGAATCCCTCTCGGTTATGCTTCAGGTCGGATACTTCAAGTACTCACGTAAAAAATATGGCACTGGCCGCCGCATTTTCCTTATGGCCCCTTTACATCATCACTATCAAAAGAAGGGATACCATGAAAGTAAAATTGTAATGCGATTTCTAATTGTTGGAATTCTTTTAGCAGTGCTCAGCATCGTAACACTGAAAATTAGATAATGCTTAGTCCTGGAAGTCACATAGTAGTATTAGGAGCCGGCGAAAGCGGGGTAGGTGCTGCTATACTTGCCAAGAAAAAGGGCTTCGAGGTATTTGTTTCTGATCGTTCGAATATCGCATCTAAGTATAAGGAGCAACTAGTGAAATGTTCAATCGTTTTTGAGGAAGGAACTCATACAGTTGATAAGATTCTTCATGCTGATTTGGTGATCAAAAGCCCTGGGATACCAGATAATGCTCCTTTAGTACAAGAGCTATTGAATAATGGTGTATCTGTTATCTCTGAAATTGAATGGGGGTATTATTTCTTAGAAGGAGGCGAGGTAATTGCAATTACCGGTACAAATGGGAAGACTACAACGGCAACTCTTACGCATCACATCCTTAAAAGTGTCAACTCGAATATCCTTTTAGCGGGTAATATTGGAGACAGCTTTGCCGCCGCGGTTGCCGAACAGCCTAAGGCTAGCTATGTTTTAGAAGTAAGTAGTTTTCAATTAGATGGAATCGATCAGTTTAGACCACATATTTCTGTACTTACCAATATTACGCCAGATCATCTCGACCGCTATGACTATTCTTTTAAGAATTACATCGGCTCGAAGATGCGAATCGTTAAAAATCAGACTGCAGAGGACTTTTTTATTTATGATACCGATGATGAGGTTATCGCTAAAGAGGTAGAGAGCAGATTGGATGAAATAGCTGCACGGCTTATTCCGTTCAGTTGTGAAAAGAAATTAAATGAAGGAGCCTTTTTAGAGGGTGACTTTTTGAAAATAATTATTGACAATCAAACATTTACTATGGAAACGTCAAAGATTCCGATTCAAGGAAAACACAATCTTAAAAACACCATGGCAGCTTCAACAGTTGCTATGATTAAGAACATTCGACGCGAGGCGATTAAGCAAAGTATTGAAGGGTTCACTGGTGTTGCTCACCGAATGGAGGTTTTTGAAGAGTATTCTGGAGTTCGATTCATCAACGACTCGAAGGCTACCAATGTGAACGCCACATATTTCGCATTAGAATCAGTAAAAAGACCGGTTATTTGGATTGCTGGAGGTGTAGATAAGGGTAATGATTATTCAGCACTTATGCCGCTTGTTCGCGAGAAAGTAAAGGCTATTCTGTGCATTGGTATTGATAATCAAAAGATTATAGACACTTTTGGCAAGGTAGTTTCTGAGATTTATGAACTATCCACCCTCGAAGATACGGTTGCCTTAGCTATGCGCTTTGCGGAGCGAGGGGATACCGTGATGTTATCTCCGGCGTGTGCAAGCTTTGATCGATTTAAAAATTATGAGGATAGAGGAGAGCAGTTCAAGAAAGTAGTTAGATCCCTAGATTAATGAAAAACGCACTGAGCTTACTTCGAGGAGATCGCACTATTTGGGCACTTACCGTGCTGTTAGCGATTCTTTCGTTCTTACCAGTTTATAGTGCTGGAACACAAATTCATTTCAGTGAATCTAGTTCAGTGATTAGCACCCTTCTGTTTAAACATATGTTTTTATTGATAGCAGGGTTTGGACTTATTGGTCTAACACACTACTTGCCTATCGAGCGTATTGCAATGATAGCTTGGTTATTGTTGATTCCTTCCTTGTTATTATTAGCCTACACATTAACTCTAGACACCTCTTTTGGAGGTGTGAGTGCCAAACGGTGGATTAACGTGCCTGTACTGAATATGAATTTTCAACCATCCACCTTATCTAGTGTATTGTTAATGGTTTGTATTGCAAGTTATTTAGCCAAAGTTAAAGGTACAGCAGTTCGTTTTCGAGATAGTATTTTACCTCTTTGGATCCCTATTTTTGCAACCGTTATTCTCGTTGTTGGACAGAACTTCTCAACGGCTGCACTTATTGGGTTTAATGCTTTTATGCTCTGCTTTATGGGAGGCTATCCGTTGAAGTATCTCATAGCTATAGGTATTTCAATAACTGCCGGAGCAGCACTTTTTTTTACACTTTTATTGACTTCTCCTGAAGTAATCCCGTCAGACCGGGCAATCACATGGAAGAATAGAGTTGAGTCGTTCATACATCCTGAATTGGCTACAGACGATAGTCGTCATCAAATAACTCTAGCAAAAATTGCAGTAGCAGAGGGTGGTGTTTTTGGTAAGGGCGCAGGAAAAAGTGTCATTAAAAATAGAATTTCTCAGAGTACCTCTGATTTTATCTATGCCATCATCGTTGAGGAATATGGATTAGTTGGTGGTTTATTTATTCTTTTAATTTATATCCTATTTCTCTTTCGTATCACTGTTTTAGCCTATGCAGCTACTTCGGTATTTGCTAAGCTGTTGATTGTAGGACTTGGGCTTCCGATCGTATTTCAGGCGTTTTTGAACATGGCAGTGGTAGTTGAATTGGTGCCAGTTACTGGTCAACCTTTACCATTGATAAGTATGGGGGGAACCTCTATCTGGATGACTTGCATTGCAATAGGTATTGTTCTCAGTGCAACTAGCCACACCAAGAAAAAGGAAGAGCTTGCAAGTGCTGAATTCTCTATCAAAAATCTAAGTCGTAAATGAATTATCGATTTCTGATATCGGGCGGAGGTACTGGTGGACATATCTATCCAGCAATTGCTATTGCTGATGAACTTAAAGCTACATATCCTGATGCAGATTTTCTGTTCGTGGGGGCCCAAGGCAGAATGGAGATGGAGCTCGTACCCAAGGCTGGATTTCCGATTAAAGGGCTTTGGATCACAGGTATTCAAAGAAAATTTAGCTTAAGAAATTTGCTGTTGCCGGTGATGCTCCTTTCGAGTTTGCTTCATTCTTTTTTTCTATTACTGAAGTTTAAACCAGATTATGTTGTGGGTACAGGAGGTTTTGCTAGTGGGCCACTCCTTTTTGTAGCTTCCATTTTAAAGATTCCTTATTTGATCCAAGAGCAGAATGCTTTTGCAGGTCTAACTAATAAATGGGTCTCACCTAAAGCAGATATTATATGTGTTGCCTATCCCAATATGGACCGATTCTTTCCAAAATCTAAGGTGGTTATAACGGGTAACCCCATCAGGTCCTCTTTGATTGCTAACCAGATAGATCGCGCTTCGGCTGCAAGTATTTATGATTTTAACACTTCAGATAAAGTTGTTTTAATGCTAGGAGGTAGTTTAGGTTCTGCCGCAATGAATAAGTGGTTAAGTGAACAATTAAATTTAATTACCAGCCTTGGTTTTAAAGTGCTGTGGCAGTGCGGAAAAATTTATTACAACACCTATAAAGACTACGAGAGTAAATCGGTGAAAGTCGTTTCTTTTATCGAAAATATGGGAGCTGTCTACGAACTAGCTTCAGGTATTATCTCTAGGGCAGGAGCGGGAGCCATTTCTGAACTCGCTGGAGTGGGTAAACCGACACTTTTTATTCCCTCACCTTTAGTCGCAGAAGATCACCAAACTAAAAACGCAGAGAGTATGGTGGCTCTAAATGCCGCTATGATTCTTAGAGAAAACGAAATGTCTGATTCAAGTATTCTGAAACGTTTTCTTGAATATGTTCAATCAAGAAATCAAGCAATGGGTAATCGATTTAAGGCTGAATCTAGACCTAGGGCTGCTGAGACCATTGTACAATTAATAGCAGAGCGATTAAGATGAAACAGTCCTACTATTTTATAGGAATTGGAGGTATTGGAATGTCGGCCTTGGCCCGCTTTCTGCTAAGCCGAGGCGATTTAGTCGGAGGATACGATCGCGATCAAACAGATTTATGTCAAGCATTAATCAATGAGGGTGCCCAGATTAGTTATGATCTTAACGATTTCTCATTCATTGAAAAGGATTCGAATAACCTCCTTGTAATTTATACTGCTGCCGTTACGAGTGAACATCCGCAATTGAATTATGCCTTATCAAAAGGAACTCGAACTTTAAAGAGAGCTCAGTTTTTAGGCGAAATCGTTCAGTCTGGAAAGGTACTTGCGGTGGCAGGTACACACGGAAAGACTACGACCGCCACATTTCTCACTCATTTTTTGAAACAATCTAACATTTCGTTTACCGCTTTTCTCGGTGGAATTTCAAACGATTTGAATTCGAATTATTATTCATCAGGCTCAGAATATTTTGTGGTTGAGGCCGATGAGTTTGATCGCTCCTTTTTAGCGTTGCATCCGCATGCTTCGATCATCACATCTATAGAGCCTGATCATTTAGATATTTACAAGGATTACCAAGCTATCGTAGATTCTTTCACTCAATTCGCAAGTCAAACTTCAGGAGCTTTGATCGCTCACGAGTCTGTGAAATTAACAAGACAAATTTCTTATGGATTTTCTCCTGAGAATGATTGGTATATTACTGATCTTGAATTAACCAAGAGTGGAACGAATTTTAAAATCCATGCTAAGGATAGCTCTGCTATCGCAGTAACTGTTCCTTTTTATGGCAATCACAATCTACTCAATGCTCTCGCGGCCTATATTATTGCAGAGGAAATAGTCTCTTTTGAGAAGCTTATCCCCATTTTCAATACACTTCCTTTAGCAAAACGAAGAGCGTCAAAATTATTTGAAAATAATCAGGTCGTTTTTTACGATGACTATGCGCATCACCCTAGTGAAATTAAGGCGATGCATCAGCTGTTACGTTCGCGATATCAGGATCGATCGATTACGGCTATTTTTCAGCCTCATTTATATTCTCGAACTAGAGATTTCGCAAATGAGTTTACTGAGGTTTTAGGTCTGTTTGATAACGTTTGGATATTGCCAATCTATCCAGCCCGTGAAGTTCCGATTCAAGGGGTAAGTTCTGAGCTGTTGTTGAATGGAGATTCTAGTCTAGAATTAATTTCAAAAGAGGAGGTTCTGTCGCGTATATCTGTTAAAGCCCCCGAGGTATTAGTTACTCTTGGTGCTGGTGATATTGCCAATTTATCTAAGTCGATTCAAAAACTTCTCGAACAGTGAAACGGTTTAAATCGCTCATACAATTCATTAGTGTTGCCGTTTTAATGGGGGCATTAATTGTTGTTTCTCAGTTTCAACAAGAAGTTAGGCCTGCTAGTCATATAGATATTCGGTTCGATCAAAAGAAGGAAACGCTTGTTGATGCCGACTCGGTTAATAAATTGTTAATACAAATTGTTCAACAATACAGCGCGAGCCTAAAAGATGGGATAGTTTTGAGTAAGGCAGAAAAAGGCATTGAATCGATGTCTGGTGTTCGAAATGCTGAGGTTTTCAGTACAATTTCGGGGGTCTTAGTGGCTGAAATTCAGCAAAAAAAGGTTCGTGCCAAGGTAATTGGTTCAAAACCTTATTACATCGATGAACTGGGGGGCGAGGTTCCCTTGACGAGCAGATATGAGCCTGAGGTCGCTTTGATTCGTCAAAGTGAAACGTTTGAAATTGAAGGATCTGACGTTATTGAGATACTTTCTGGTATTGAAAGCAGAGAACTCTTGAACAAAGATTTAAAAGAAATTAAGCAAATTGATTCGCACCGTTTTTCGCTCCTTTTTAACTCGTTGCCCTTCGAAGTAATTGTTGGAGAAGCAGTGAACATAGAGCAGAAGATGACGAAGTTGATTGCTTTTTTGATAAAAGCAGAGCAAGAGAAATCATTAGGACAATATCGAATGGTGAATTTGTCTTTTAATAATCAGGTAGTGGCTACCAAAAAGTAACCATATGGAAAAAGAAACATATTCAGTAGGCTTAGATATCGGTACGACCAAGATCGTTGCTATTATCGGTAAGGAGAATGAATTTGGGAAAGTTGAGGTTGTAGGTATTGGTAAAGCCAAAAGTTTGGGTGTCCATCGCGGAGTGGTCAATAATATTACTCAAACGGTTCAGTCCATCCAAGCTGCGGTTGAGGAGGCAGAAAGTGTCTCAGGGGTGTCTATTTCTGAAGTAGTCGCCGGTATAGCAGGTCAGCACATACGAAGCTTACAGACTTCAGATTATATTACCAGAGAAGCTCCAGAAGAGGTAATTAGTGAAGACGATCTGAAGCGACTAGAGCAGCAGGTAAAAAAGCTACAAATGCTGCCTGGTGAGGAGATTATTCATGTGCTTCCGCAAGAGTATAAGGTAGATACCCAATCTGAGATTAAGGAGCCCATCGGTATGTATGGAAACCGATTAGAGGCCAAATTTCATGTGGTTGTAGGCCAAGTGGCTTCAATCAAGAATATTCACCGTTGTATCGTAAGTGCTAATATTGAAGTTCAAGATGTTTGTTTGGAGCCCATCGCTTCTGCTAAGGCCGTTTTGAGTCAAGAAGAAATGGAAGCAGGCGTAGCACTTGTTGATATCGGAGGAGGTACCACAGACTTAGCGGTATTCAAAGATGGAATTATCAGACACACCTCAGTGATTCCTTTCGGTGGTAATATTATCACAGAGGATATCAAAGAAGGTTGCGCAATCATAGAAAAGCAAGCCGAACTGTTAAAAGTGAAGTTTGGTTCTGCATGGCCTGGAGAAAATAAGGAAAACGAAGTGGTATCGATCCCTGGCTTAAGAGGTAGAGAGCCAAAGGAGATCACCTTAAAGACACTTTCGAAGATTATACACGCTCGGGTAGTTGAGATTATTGAAGCGGTCAATGCCGAGATTAAGAACTACGCACAAGGTGACCAGAAGAAGAAACTGATCGCAGGTATTGTTATTACAGGTGGAGGAAGCCAACTTAAACATCTTAAGCAGGTAGTTGAATATATCACCGGTATGGACACCCGAATCGGATACCCGAATGAACACCTTGCAGGTAATTCTAGTCCAGAAATTGCCAGTCCTATGTATGCCACCGCAGTTGGTCTACTGATGGGTGCATTAGAAATACAAGAAATACAGGCAAAAACTAAGCCTGAAATTGAGCAACAAGATACTGACGATACCCCAGCACAAGAAAACGAGGCCTCAAACGAGCCAAAGAAAGGTGGATTGTTGGGAATCTTTTTGAATAAAGCAAAGAATATTTTTGACGAATTAGCCGACTAAATAAAAAGCAACCGACCTATGAGTTTTGAATTAGAAAACATCAATTTTGACTTACCGAAGCATAAAAGTAATGTGATTAAAGTCATTGGTATTGGTGGTGGAGGAAGTAACGCTGTAAACTACATGTACCATGAAGGGATCAAAGGAGTTGACTTTGTGATCTGTAATACCGACCGTCAAGCACTTGAAAATAGTCCGGTACCGAATAAAATTCAGTTGGGTCTTAACCTTACCGAAGGTCTAGGTGCTGGTGCAAATCCAGAGATTGGTGAGCAGGCTGCATTGGAGTCATTAGAGGAGTTAAAAGGTCTATTACAGCAGCAAACTAAAATGGTTTTCATTACTGCAGGTATGGGTGGTGGGACCGGAACGGGTGCTGCCCCTATCATTGCTGGTTTGGCTAAGGAGATGGGTATTCTTACCGTGGGTATCGTAACTATTCCTTTCAAATTCGAAGGAAATACGCGCTATTCTCAAGCTCAGAAGGGATTAGATAAATTACGCGCGAGTGTAGATTCACTCATCGTCATTAATAACAACAAGCTCCGTGAAATTTACGGTAATCTTGGGTTCAAATCAGGTTTTAGTAAAGCCGATGAAGTACTAGCCACGGCAGCGAAGGGAATTGCAGAGGTAATTACCCATCACTACTTGCAGAACATTGACCTTAGAGACGCAAAGACCGTATTGTCAAATAGCGGAACAGCAATCATGGGAGCTGCAGTTACCGCTGGGGCAGATCGTGCACGCATCGCTATCGAGTCAGCACTCGACAGTCCACTCCTCAATGATAATAAAATCAAAGGGGCGAAGAACGTTCTATTACTCATCGTCTCTGGTACCGATGAAATTACTCTTGACGAGATTGGTGAGATCAACGATCATATTCAATCAGAAGCTGGTTATAATGCCGATATCATTATGGGTGTAGGTGAAGATGAATCTTTAGGTGACGCCATTTCTGTGACTGTTATAGCAACAGGTTTTGATACCGATCAGCAAGAGTATATTGTCACCCATCAAACGCAACGAATTATTCACACTTTAGATGGAGAGTCAAAAGCGGTGAATGATCAAATGCTGGGTTTTGACACTTCTGAAAACATTCGTTCGATAGAGGTAAATGCCCCTGAATTGGTAAGTCCTAAGACTGGTGTAAACGAAGAGCCTTCGAAAACGGTATTTCAATTAGAAGACGAGTCAGAAGTTGAGCAGGAAATGAGCTTTTCATTCGAGGTAGAGGAGGATAGTTTTGAACTAGATACTCCAGAGTCTGTAGAGGAGAATCCACTCATAAATACTTCTGACCTTATCCGTGATTTACCCGTAACTGCTGAGGTGATTGAATGTAATGCAGAGGATGATCTTGATGATGATTTTGTAATCGTTGATACTTCTGAACTGATTAAAGAGATTGAGGTAATTGATGCTGAATTAGTAAGTCCTGCACGCTCTTCATTTGATCAGGAGGACTTTTCATTTGAATTGCCCCTAGTAAAGGATGAGATAGATAGCGAAGAGACAGCTCCAACCGTTGTGTTCGATTTGTTCTCTGATACTAATGAAATTACCCAAGTAAATACAAAACCTTCAGTTACTGCAACTCCAAAGGAAGTGGAGGAGGAATTGGATTTTGTTCTTTCTACAAGAGAAGATTTAAAGGTTCCTTCTAACTCTACTCCGGCAGCTCAAACCGAAAGTAATCCTTACGAGATGAGTTTGAGTGAAACGGAAGAAATTCTTGCTGCTCGTAAGGAACAACGTATTCAGGCCTTCAAAAACTTCAATCATCAATTCAATAAGGGTTCAATCAAATTGGATGAAATTGAACGTGTACCGGCGTATAAACGTGCTGGTGTTGAATTTGACGAGGTGCCTGAGGGATCTAAGGTTTCAAGAACTACTTTGAGTGAGGATCAAAACGGTGACACGCAACTTAGAACGAATAATTCTTTTCTGCACGATAATGTAGACTAGAAATCGAAGACGAGCCCGATACTCGGTATAAATTGCCCTTCACTTCTAGGTAATTCCTTGAGTTTTGAAGGGTTTTTTATTGATCCATCACTGTTTCGTGCTAATCCGTATTCGGGAGGTGTTGGGTTGTCAGCCGATAATAAATTCTGAACCTCGATGAAAAGGTTGAAACTACTTGAGGTGAAATTCCATTTTTTATCAATTCGAAGATCGAGTTGAGTAAAGGGATCTAAAAGATAGTTCTCATTACCAAGTAAGTCGTAGTCTAGTCGAAGGTCTGGGTAATTTGCTAGACTGAATGTCTCATCGATGGGAGCGTAAGGGGTCTTCCCATTATATCTGAACCTCGAGCTGATTTCCCAATTTTTATTGAGTTTGTATCCGCCAGTAAAAGAAGCAAGATGACGGCTATCCCATGTACTTCTTCTATAAATATTGGGATCTAATCCACTGAATTCACTGAAGAAATACGTGTAAGAAAATAAGCCATAGAAATTATTACTCAACTTTTGCTGATATAATAATTCTAGCCCGTAGCTTCGGCCTTTGCCACTACTTTCTACTTCTTCATTACCCAATACCTCGAAACCAGCTCCTTTATTGGCTAATGAAATCTCATCAAGTACTGAAATAGGATAGTTACTGTATGATTTTAAAAATCCTTCAATAGAGAGTAAAGTTGTATTTCCAAAGTACTTCTTGATCCCCGCAGTCAAGTGATCTGATTGTACATAGCTAAGATTCTCGTTTACAAAGATTCCAGCGCTTTGATAACCTAATTGGGTGTAAGTAGGTATTTTCAAATAACGCCCAATTCCTAAAGTTGCACTCAGGTTCTCATTGAAATTAAAGGTCAATGCACCTCTTGGAGAAATGTGGTCAAGTAAATTGTTTTTAGTGAAGCTATCATCATCAAGGCGAAGACCAAAAGTAAACTCCGTTTTCGTACCTAGGTTCCCACTAAGCTGAGTAAATAGACCATATTTATAAAATTCGATAGTAGAAAAGAATGAATTATTGATTCGCTCAATAGTGGTATTGTTCTCATAATTTGATTGCTGCAGATTCATCCCGTAGGCCCACTTTAGCTTTCCAAGATACCTCACTAGAGCAAATCTCAATTTAGTTTCAGCCTCTAGTGACTTATTAATAAAATAGGCACCTGTCTCATTTTCAGGGTCGGTATACTGGGTAAATGTGTTTTGTAATCGGTTGTGGGATAGGCTGAGTGTGAATTTTCCTGGTTGGGATTTTAATTTATGCTGCCAACTTATTCCGGCCACATGAGTCCTTTGATCTATAAACGGAGACTGCTCCAGTTGCGCTGTAGCTTCTTCGTCAAAGACCTCAGGTGCTTCTACACTAAAATCATCTATCGCTCCGATGCCGATAAGACTAATTGAATTATAATCATCGATGGTATGATCTATCTTGTATTGATAATCCCAGTAGTCTGGGCGGATAGGTAAACCGATAAGTTCAAATAAGAACTGTAGATAGCTTCTTCTTACCGATCCTATAAACGTTGTTTTTTCAGAAATTGGCCCGTCAAATGTTAATGCCGTTTCACTAGCGCTAACTCGAATATTTCTATTCCATCCTTCACTTGAACCCTTTCGCTGTTCAAATTGTAGCACACCTGAAAGTGCATTGTCGTAGCGCGCATCAAAGGATGAAGCCGATAAAGTGACATTTTCTATGAAGGAAACATTAATCATTCCAACCGGCCCTCCAGCACTTCCCTGTGTACTGAAGTGATTGATATTAGGGATTTCAATGCCATCTAAATAATAAACACTTTCATTGGGTGCCCCACCTCTAATGATCAGATCATTACGAAAACCACCCACCGAAGGTGATACTCCAGGCAGCGTTTGGGCTACTTGCACAACATCGTTGTTTCCACCCGGATAGGTAGCGAGCTCCACTGCCGATAGGGTTCTCGTAGAAAGCGGAGATTCCTTAGGTCGAGAGATAAAGTTATCTACCTGCAACACTACTCCCTCTAGTGCTTCTGCTTTTGGTGAAAGACTGAAATTGTATTCGGGATTACCCTTTGACTTTACGATGATATTGTAGAGAGTTTGTGACTCATATCCCAAAAACCGCACACTTAGATTGTAAGATCCAGGGATAACGCCATTTATTAAATAAATACCATCGATATCGGTTTGTGCGCCTAATGGCGTATCAACTAAAATAACTTCTGCACCAGCGAGGGGATAGCCGAATTCATCGACCACAGTTCCTTTAATACTGACTTCTTGTGCAAAAAGTAGGTTAGCACCCAAAAAGAGTGCGAATAGGGTTAATAGATTTTTCAAAGCAATTTTTTACAAAGATACAATTCAGGAAATTTCGCCAATGCGTATAAAAAAAGGGTTCTAGTGAACCCCTCTTTTTTATCCTTAAGTGACCGCGGGAGGATTCGAACCCCCAACCCTCAGAGCCGAAATCTGATATTCTATCCAGTTGAACTACGCGGCCAGTAAATTAGTTACTCAATTGGTCTTTAACCTTTTGGGCGATAACTTTTCCTTCAGCTCTACCAGCTGCTCTCGAATTAACTTCTCCAACAACTCGTCCCATATCTTTCATTCCTTCTGCAGATAGATCGTTTATGACCTCTTTAATCAGTTGATCAAGATCTGTCTCTGATAAGGGCTCTGGTAAGAATTGCTCGATAACTTTAGCTTGTGCTAGCTCTGGATCAGCTAGGTCTGATCTACCTTGTTCGTTGTAGAGAGCCGCGCTATCTTTTCTTTGCTTTACCAGTTTTTGTAATAGCTTAATTTCATCAGTAGAACTTAATTCTTTTGCACCTGCTTCGCTTTGTTGAAGAAGTATTGCTGACTTTATTGCACGTAGTGATTCTAAAGCCACAGCATCTTTTGCTTTCATTGCTGCCTTGAGGGCATCCATTACCTGATCTTTTAAAGCCATATTGATATCTGAATTGGGAGACAAAAATAATTAAAATTCACTAAGCCCTCTTCTGGATAGCATTACAAATCTTTACTCCGTGATCTCTTGAATTATCAATGAACCAAGCGTTTGTTTTTAATCCTCCGAGTACTACCCCAGCGAGAAATAGGCCTTTAACTTCAGTTTCTAAGGTTTCAGGATTGTATTTCGGAGTCTGCATTGTGTCGTTTTCAAAGGTTACTCCAGCCTGCTTAAGCAAATCGTAGTCAGGTCGATATCCAATCATTAGCAGGACGTAATGAATATCTAATTTTTCAGTTCCATTCTCCGTAGAAATAAGGAGGTAATCGTCGTGTATTTCTTTGAGGTGGCTTTGGTAATGAGCTGTTATAGAACCGTCAGCAATTCGATTAATAATTTCTGGCCGCACCCAATATTTCACTCGTTCTCCGATAGAATCTCCTCGAATAATCATCTCAACCTTCGCTCCAGCTCGGTAGCACTGTAATGCGGCATCTACTGCTGAGTTGTTGGCACCTATGATAGCAACTCTTTGATTGGCGTAAAAGTGAGCATCATCGAAATAATGACGCACATGTTCAAGCTCTTCTCCAGGGATACTTAGTTTATTACTGTAGTCGTAAAATCCAGTAGCAATCACCAGATTTGAACAGCGATAAGCCCCCTTTGAAGTGGTAATAGAAAAGTTACCGTCAGGAGTTTTGTGTGTTGTATTAACGCGCTCAAATAATTTAATGTTAAGATTTCTCGATTGCGCAACTACCCGATAGTATTGAAGTGCTTCCGATCGAAAGGGTTTTGGTTCTTTGCAAAGAAAAGGGATGTTGTCGAGTTCTAAATTGTCTGAAGAGGAAAAAAATTGCATTCCTTTCGGATAATGATAAAGTGAGTTTACTAAAGTCCCTTTTTCGATAATCGTGTAGGACCACCCTCTTTTTTGTGCTTCTAGCGCACAAGCAATTCCTATCGGACCCGCCCCTACGATGATTAAATCGTATTTTTTATCCATGAAGTGCTGTTATTGCCTCAACAATTGATGGAGCTCGAAAAACTGAACTTCCGGCAACCAAAATATCAGCGCCACAGCGGTTTAATTTTTCGGCATTATTCTTTGTAACCCCGCCGTCAATTTCGATTAAAGTGTTTGAGTTGTTCTCCATTATTAACTTTTTCAGGGCGATTACTTTATCGTAGGTGTTTTCGATAAACGACTGTCCTCCGAAACCTGGATTAACACTCATTACGCATACAAGATCGATGTCTTTAATAGTATCCTTAAGTAATTCAATATTGGTGTGAGGATTAATTGCGACGCCTGCCTTACAACCAAGTTCTTTGACTCGATGAATACTGCGATGCAAATGTGTGGATGCCTCTAGATGAATAGTAAGGTATTCGGGCTTAAATGCAGCATAAGTACTTAGATACCTGTCTGGATCAACAATCATTAAATGAATATCAAGAGGTTTGGTTGAAACCTTAGCAACTGCCTCAATAACTGGTATGCCAAAAGAGATGTTAGGAACAAATTGTCCGTCCATTACATCGAGGTGTAATAAAGAAGCAGAGCTCTTATTTACTTCTGAAATCGCCTCGTTGAGCTTTCCAAAATCAGCAGCTAGGAGTGAGGGTGCTATCGAATGTGCCATAGGGTAAAATTAGCGAATCGATTAGAATTAAAATAGAAACGCCGGCAAAGCCGGCGTTTCCATAATCATCAATCAAAAAACGAACAGCCACGAAAACTGTAAGTATAGGCAATATAGTAATTTATCCTAAATAAGTTTTAAGAATTTTACTTCTTGAGGTATGCTTTAATCTTCTAATCGCCTTCTCTTTAATTTGACGAACTCTCTCGCGAGTGAGATCAAAGGTTTCACCAATTTCTTCTAGAGTCATAGAATGTTGACCGGCTAAACCGAAGTATAGTCTTACTACGTCCGCTTCTCTTGGTGTAAGTGTCTCAAGAGCGCGCTCAATTTCAGTTCTTAATGACTCGTGAAGTAATTCTTTATCAGGGTTTGGTGATTCTCCTGAGCGAAGTACATCGTATAAGTTAGAGTCTTCACCATCAATTAGAGGAGCATCCATTGAAACGTGTCTTCCTGAATTTTTAAGAGACTGCTTTACATCTTCTACGGTCATATCGAGTTCAGCAGCGATCTCTTCAGCAGATGGCATACGTTCATGCGCTTGTTCTAGGTGAGCAAATGTTTTATTGATCTTGTTAATCGATCCAATTTTATTAAGCGGAAGTCGTACAATACGAGATTGCTCTGCTAATGCTTGTAAAATAGATTGTCTAATCCACCAAACTGCATATGAAATAAACTTAAATCCTCTAGTCTCGTCAAATCGTTGAGCCGCTTTTATAAGACCTAAGTTACCTTCATTAATAAGATCAGGTAGTGTTAATCCTTGATTTTGATACTGCTTGGCTACCGATACCACAAATCTTAGGTTAGCCTTAGTTAGTTTTTCTAAAGCACGTTGATCACCTGCTTTGATTTTCTGAGCTAATTCTACCTCTTCTTCAGCGGTGATTAGATCTACTTTGCCAATTTCTTGTAAGTACTTGTCTAGGGATGCGGTTTCTCTATTAGTAACCTGCTTTGTGATTTTTAACTGTCTCATGTGCGTTTTGGAATGATGTCGCCTAGTTATACGCAGTAAGTTTCGAAAGGTTACAATTATTTATAAAAAAATAAAGGGGAGTTAAAAACTCCCCTTTAAAATCAGCTAGTCTGAATTAGTCTTCAGAGCTTTCTTTTTGATCTCGATCTGATCGATGATTGCGATCTTTAGATCTATTGTCACGGCCGTGGCGTGAGTCTCTAGAGCCTCTGTTATCTCTGCGATCGTTTCTTGGAGCTCTTTCTACATAACCTTCAGGTTTTTCTAAAAGGGCTTTACGTGAAACTTTCTCCTTCTTAGTTCTTGGGTCAAATCCGAAGTATTTAACTTCAAATTCATCACCCATGTTGATAACGTCGCTGACATTTTCAGTACGTTCCCAAGCAAGCTCTGATACGTGAAGTAGTACTTCGTTTCCAGGAGCTTCTACATATTCAACTACTGCTCCAAATTCAAGCATTTTGATCACCTTAACCTTATAGGTAGATCCAACTTCAGGTTTGAACATTAATGATTCAATTGAAGCGATTACACTATCGATACCTTCTTGGCTAGTACCTAGAATTTCAACAACACCTTCTCCGGTTTCATTCTCGTTGATAACGATTGTACATCCGGTAGTTTTTTGAAGTTCTTGGATGTTTTTGCCACCGCTTCCGATAAACGCTCCGATAAGATCACCAGGGATATTAGTAGTAACGATTTTAGGAGCATGAGCCTTAACTTCTGCTTTCGGAGTATCGATGGTTTCTATTAGCTTGCCTAGAATATGTAGTCTTCCGTCTTTAGCTTGCATTAAAGCTTTAGATAGGATTTCGTAAGAAAGACCTTTCACCTTAATATCCATTTGACACGCAGTGATACCATCTACTGTACCCGTTACCTTGAAGTCCATATCACCCAAGTGATCCTCGTCACCTAGGATATCTGAGAGTACTGCATACTTGCCACTCTCGCTATCAGTAATAAGTCCCATTGCGATACCTGATACTGGCTTTTTGATTTGAACACCAGCATCCATAAGAGCTAGTGTGCCAGAACATACGGTAGCCATTGAAGAAGAACCATTAGATTCTAATACTTCAGAAACTACACGAACGGTATAAGGACAATCGGCAGGAATCATATTCTTTAACGCTCTTTGAGCTAGATTACCATGTCCAACCTCTCTACGTGAAGTACCTCTAATTGGTCTTGCTTCTCCAGTAGAGAAAGGAGGGAAGTTGTAGTGCAAGTAGAACGTTTCTTCTCCTTCTAATGACGGCATATCGATGATATTTGCCTCACGAGAAGTACCTAGTGTTACGGTAGATAAAACCTGTGTCTCCCCGCGAGTAAAAATACCTGAACCGTGGGTCGATGGTAAATAATCAATTTCACACCAGATAGGACGAATTTCATCGGTCTTTCTTCCGTCTAAACGGAGGCCTTCGTCCAAGGTGAGATTGCGTACCGCTTCTTTTTCAACCTTACTATAGTAGCTGCCGATTAGCTTGCCTTTTTCCTCTAATTCCTCTTCAGAAAAACTCGCTTTTACTGCTTCTTTGATTTCAGCAAACGCCGCACCGCGTTCTTTTTTAGAAGACCCAGCTTTTGCAACAGCGTAAACTTTGTCGTAGGCTAGTTCATGAATTCTTTGGTAAAGTATCTCATCTTTAGCTGCCTCTTCGAATTCACGAATTTCTTTCTTGCCCACTTGTTCTACTAAACGATGCTGAGCTTCACATTGTACGCGAATAGCTTCGTGAGCGAATTTAATGGCTTCAACCATTTCTTCTTCGCTGATTTCTTTCATCTCACCTTCAACCATCATTACTGAATCGTAAGAGGCTCCGATGATCATATCGATATCAGATTCTTTTAATTGTGCTAGGGAAGGGTTAAGAATAAATTTTCCGTTTACACGTCCGATACGAACCTCTGAAATAGCAGTTTCGAATGGAATATCTGATAATTGCAGTGCGGTTGAAGCTGCAAGACCTACAAGGGCATCAGGAGTAATCGATTCGTCGTAAGACATCATCTGAATCATCACCTGTGTTTCTGAGTGATAATCTTTTGGAAATAGTGGGCGGAGTACACGGTCAACAATACGCATCGTTAATACTTCGCCATCACTTGGTCTCGCTTCTCTTTTGAAGAAACCACCGGGGTATCTTCCTGCAGCAGCAAATTTTTCTCTGTAATCCACTGTAAGTGGCAAGAAGTCAACGTCAGCTGCTTGATAATTCGAAACTACAGTACATAGTAACATGCAGTTTCCTGAACGAACGACTACTGAGCCATGCGCTTGCTTGGCAAGTTTACCAGTTTCAATACTGATTGTTCTGCCATCACCGAGATCAATGATCTCTTGAAATGTTTTTGGAATCATAAAATTGTAAGGATAAATCCTTGAGTTTTGTGCCTATGGCACGAGTTAAACAATTGGTCAAAAGTTGTGTTGTTGTGAAGTGTGGTAGACCAATGAAAAACTGAGAAACAACGAGCGTTTCAAAAAAAAAGGGCATTCGTTGGAATGCCCTTAATAGATTATTTACGGATTCCTAGTTCTTTAATAAGCGAACGATATTTCTCGATATCATTAGCTTTAAGATAGTCTAGAAGACTACGACGCTTACCTACTAAGCGAATTAATGATCGCTCAGTGTTAAAATCTTTATGATTTTTCTTTAAGTGTTCAGTTAAGTGGTTGATTCGGTAAGTGAAAAGAGCGATTTGCCCTTCAGTTGAACCCGTGTTAGTTTCAGAACCCCCGTACTTATTGAAGATTTCTGCTTTTTTTTCTTGTGATAAATACATGCCAATATTCGTTAATGATTATTATGTACTTGATTGACTCTCAATCAGGCGGCAAATATAGGTTATTTTTTAAGATAGCTCCTCTGCTTTCTCAGAAACTTTTCTCAGTGGTAGGTTGAGAATCAGGTCAATATATAAGTTGATCTTTTCTTTCAATTCCTTTCTGTGAGTGATGAAATCTAAAAAACCATGCTCCTTTACAAATTCTGCAGTCTGAAAACCTTCTGGCAGATCTTGTCCAGTAGTATCCTTTACTACTCGGGGGCCTGCAAAACCGATTAGTGCTCCAGGCTCAGCAATGTTGATGTCTCCCAACATTGCATAGGATGCTGTTGTACCTCCAGTCGTAGGATCGGTACATATGGAGATGTAGGGTAGTTTGGCTGCATCGAGTTGAGCTAGCTTTACAGAGGTTTTAGCCATCTGCATTAAAGATAAAGCCGCCTCCATCATTCTTGCTCCTCCTGATTTTGATATAATCACAAGTGGTGCTTTTCTCTTAATAGCGACGTCTACCGCACGTGCGATTTTTTCTCCAACTACACTTCCCATTGAGCCTCCGATGAAACTAAAATCCATACAAGCAATAACAATCTCGCGTCCTGCAGATAATCCGTGGGCTGTTCTGATCGCATCGTTTAATTTAGTCTTTTTCTTAGCGTCAACCAGACGGTTCTTATACTTCTTAGTGTCCTCAAAATTTAAAGGGTCCTTTGAAGAAAGTTCTTGATTGAACTCGGTAAATGTGTTGTCATCAAAAAGTAATTCGAAATACTCCTTACTTCCAATGCGCACATGATAATCATCTTCAGGACTTACGAACGCATTTTTAGCTAACTCCTCAGACTCAACTATTTTTCCGGTAGGAGACTTGTACCAAAGTCCTTTGGGGGTGTCTTTTTTCTCCTCCGTAGCGGTTTGTATTCCCTTTTCTGTTCTTTTAAACCAAGCGGATGCCATAGTTTGCTGTTTTTGTTATAGAGTGTTCACATTGTTCAGATCCTCGAACGCTTTTTTAAGACGAGAAGAGAAAGTGTCTTCTCCTTTTCTTAACCAAACTCTTGGGTCGTAATGCTTTTTATTTGGAGATTCTTCTCCTTCAGGGTTCCCGATTTGCGTTCTTAAGTAATCGATTTTTTCAGTCATGTAATCACGAATACCCTCTGTGAAAGCGAATTGAAGGTCGGTGTCAATGTTCATTTTAACCACACCGTATCCGATCGATTCTCTGATTTCTTCTACAGATGAACCAGAACCACCATGAAAAACAAAGTCAATGGGGTTGTGTTCGCTGATTTGGTATTTCTCTTGTATATATGCCTGGGAATCTTTTAGAATCGTTGGAGTTAACTTTACATTTCCTGGCTTGTAAACCCCATGAACGTTTCCGAATGCAGCAGCAATGGTAAAACGATGTGAAATCTTCGAAAGTTCTTCGTAAGCAAAAGCAACCTCTTCAGGCTGAGTGTAAAGTTTAGAAACATCTACATCGCTGTTATCTACACCATCTTCTTCACCACCTGTTACTCCTAATTCGATCTCCAAAGTCATGTCCATTGCAGACATTCTTTTCAGGTATTTTTTACAAATTTCAATGTTCTCTTCGATCGGCTCTTCAGATAAGTCGATCATATGTGAGCTAAAAAGTGATTTACCCGTTTCTTTAAAGAATACTTCACTAGCATCTAAAAGACCATCAATCCAAGGTAATAGTTTCTTTGCACAGTGGTCTGTGTGTAAGATTACTCGTGCACCATACACTTCTGCCAGTTGATGAACGTGTTTTGCTCCAGCTACAGCTCCAGCGATTGCAGCTTTTTGATTTTCGTTAGATAATCCCTTACCGGCATTAAATTGTGCTCCCCCGTTTGAGAATTGAATAATTACTGGAGCATTTAACGCTACAGCAGTCTCCATAACGGCGTTAATTGTGTTTGAGCCAACTACGTTAACCGCAGGTAGGGCGAAAGACTTTTCTTTGGCTAGTTTGAAAATAGCTTGAACTTGGTCTCCAGTGGCTACCCCTGCAGGGATTGATGATAAACTCATTCGTTTGGTTTTTTGATTATGTTAGTCGACAAATGTAAGAAATGCTTTTAAAAAGGATGATTGATTCCGACATTGAAAATGGGGCGATTGTTTGATTGGTTATAAAACCAACGATTATCTCCCGAAAATGCAGGATTGTAAATCTTCCAACCTAGATCTACCCGAAATAAGAAATAGTCAAAATCATAGCGCAGCCCGACCCCAGCTCCCACGGCTACATCTTTAAAAGAAGACCACCCCTTAAAAATAGCTTCTTCTACCTCGGTATCGTCAAGAACGTTCCAAATGTTTCCAATATCTGTGAATAGCGCTCCTTTAATACTTTGACTAAGGTCAAAACGCAATTCGTTACTCCACGTGATTTTGAAATTGGCATCGTTGAATTCATTGATTTGATTGGTTATTCCTGGTCCTAAGGTGTAAGCGTTCCAAGACCGAATGTCGTTTGAGCCTCCTGCAAAGTAACTTCTTACAAAAGGAACGTTATTTCCAGACCCAAAGGGTATTGCGATACCTGCAAAGAAACGCGTTGCGAACCGAGTATCGTCGCTCAATTCAAAATGTTTAATAGTGTTGATCTCAGTTTTAATGTATTGAGCAAAGGGAACTTTAAATATCGATTCACTAGGCGATGAATCAATAAAATCAAGAAGTGCTCCTGCGAGTTCAAATTTCAAACCAAACTGTGAGTAATTTGGAGTGTTTCTATTTTCTGAGTTTTGAAATGAATAATTGAAACTTGAGGATACGATGAAGTTATTCTCTGTGAGGCGGTTTCTACGCTCTTCGATTCTTCTAACTTCTACGGTTTCTTCTAGAGAGAGCGGTAGTGCTCCTTGTAAAGCAGCCTCAATAAATGCATTAGCACCTTCAGGAATATTGAGTTCAGCATCTTCTATCGCTAGATTAGTGTTGAAGAAATTGGTGTAGGTACTATCTCCCCTGAGGGGATCTGCAAGAAGATTAAGCTGATCAAAGGTATTTCGATAAATGGAGAAAAAATTGTCTGGATTCAAATGGTTCACATAGGTGATGCTAGGAAACTCAAAAGAATACCTTCTTCTGTCGGTGCGATAATTAAATCGGTAAATGGCATTAAATGTTTGCCTGTCAAGCCCTAGGTTTTTTTGAAAATTTGTTCCGATTTGTAATGTAGTTTGAGGATGTTTTTGTTCAGAAACAAGATTCCCAGTGGGTAAAATCATCCATAATCGAGGTACGCTAAGGTTAATGTCTACCCCTAATTCAGTGGTTAGATTATCGCTGGGAAGTAAGGAGTTTCCAATGCTGCCGCTAAGTGCAAGACTTAGGTTTTCATGGGAGCCAAAAACATTACGTGCGAGGATAGATGATCGGAGAGTAGTACCTAGTTGTTGAATGTTAGAATGCGTTAAATCTAAATCGGCATTCAGTGCATAACGCTTTCGATCTCTTAAATAGATTGATGCGGTAAGTGTTTGGTCGCTTTCTGCTACTAATTCGATATTAGGATAAAGAAAGTGGTTGAGATCACCGATAAGGTCTACGGTACTCGCTAGAAGTTTTTCGTTATAAACTACTCCAGGTTTATAGCTGATTCTTCTCGCTACTACCTTAGAGTCAAAGGATAACTCGTCAAAACCAAAGAATTCGATTCCGGCTACAATAGCAAGCGTAAAGTCATCTTCAGTGGCACCTTCGCTAAATACCTTCGTTCTTCCAATTTGAAAAGGTCTGTAAACCGCACTACTATCAATGATTCTTCTAACCCTTAATTTTTTCGATTCCGATTGGGCGGTTGTGTCTCCTCTTATCTCATAGGAAATCGAACTTTTTTGAAAATCGTAGATACCTTGATTTCTTAATAGAGAGGTGAGCTCTTGACGATCATCGTCGATATTAGCAAGGTTTAGTATCATTCCCTTTTTTAAGGGTAAGACACTTTCGTTTTTGCTAATTAATGAATCAAATCTAGCGTCAGGACTTTGAATGTCAATTTCGTCGATTTTAAACGGCTTTTTGGTCTCAATAGTAATCGATTGTTTTGCTTTGGTGGCCTTATTATTGACCTCGATTTCGTTATTGACATTCACATTTAAATAACCTTTTCTCTTGTAGAAGTTTTTTAGTCGATTGACACTAGCTTCTGAAATTTTATCGGTATAGATGACCGGTGGTTCTCCGATGCGCCTTAACCAGTTATTGATAAAATTTGAATTACGCCCTGAGGAATTGTAGAGCATTAGCTTTACAGGTATTCCCAATATTTTTTGATTGGGTTTTTGCACAAGCTGATTAATTACTGATGGGTCTTTCGATTGAACACCGTTGATATAAACGCGCTGCTTTTTTAACCAGAGGGTTTCTGGTTCAAGTTTTTTGGTACTGCTACAGGCAGATAAAAGAAAGACTAAGAGAATAACAATTACCTTTGTGGCTTGCGAACTTATTCTCGATACGTTCGATATCATAGTGTAAAAATAGCCTAAATAAACGATGCTGTCTCAGGCCAAAATACGTTTCGTTAATCAACTTCTTCGTAAGAAAATACGACATGAGGAGGGGTGTTTTATTGTTGAGGGAAATAAAGGAGTAAGGGAAGGATTAGAGGAAGGCCTAACAGTGAAAGAACTGTATGTGACCGATAAATCTTCTCTTGCATTTCCTGATGCTCAAGTAATCACCGAAAAGGAGATGAAGAAGATCTCACAATTGACCACTCCTTCAGACACTCTAGCGGTCTTTAGTTTCGCTGAAATCAACGATTGGCGAGATTCTGATTGGGTATTGGCACTGGATGAAATTCAAGACCCGGGAAATTTGGGAACGATTATTCGAACGGCAGATTGGTTTGGCTTCAAACATATTCTTTGTGGTCAGGGGACAGTCGATCCGTTTCATCCTAAGGTGGTTCAGGCTACGATGGGTTCGTATGCTCGGGTACAATGTCATTTAATCGATCTTGAAGCCTGTTTGCAACAGCAAAATCGCACGGTTGTTGGAGCGGATCTTGCAGGTATTCCTCTAAAAAATTACGATGTGCCTTCTAAAGGGGTATTAGTAATTGGTAACGAAGGTAGAGGGTTGTCGAGTAGCGTAGAGAAACTTCTAGATGCGAAAGTCACTATTGAAAGAGGAGTAGGGTCGAAGGCTGAAAGTTTGAATGCTGCGATCTCAACGGCGGTTATCTTGCATACAATTTCCAACCGTCTTTAGTCTCAAAACTGATCGTAAAAAGTACTGCCTTTGACTGTAAATCTTTCAGTATACTTATACCTGAATCTTTTTGATCAGACACGATCGGAGTAATCATCCGCACTCCTAGCGCTAGTTTACTTTTCTTTAAATAAAAATCAACACCCGCACCGAGTTCGATAGAGTGCATAAGCCTATGATAAGGAATAGTCCAAGATTCAAGTTCTTGTGATGTTTTGTAGCTCGCTAGATAACCTCCAAGAATAAAAGGATTATAATTCGCGTGTCGTTCCCCTTGGTATTTGATCAGTAGGGGTAGCTGTACTTCGGTGATTCCTCCTTCTGGATTTCCAATCGCTGCTCTATTCAAAATAATTCCAGGTTCAATTCTAAGGTCGATTCTCTCTAAAATCCGATGTTCTGCGACTAATCGAAACCCTCCAGCAATCCCATCAAAGATGTTTAATGAAGTCTCATCAATCGGAGGATTTTCTATGGTATAACTGGTACCGTAATTGGTTAGATTGAAGAGAATTCCAAAGTTCCACAGCTCCTGGTCGGCACCTCGTAGATTAAGACCAGAGGGATGTCTCTTTTGGGCCTGACCAAAAAGGCTGAAGAGAATAGCGGCAATTGTAATTATAGGTCTATTTCTCAGCATAATAAATACAGGCTGCGCCAAAGGTTTGTGGGTGATAGCTTGTTTTTGAAAAACCTACATGTTTAAGTACCTCGGTTAGTCTTTTGTTATACGGGAATTTCTCCGCAGAATCAGAAAGGTATTTATACGCTCTAGGATCTCTTGAAAAAAGCTTTCCGAAAAGGGGTAGAATGATTCTGCCGTGAACCTTATACAATAATTTAAGGATCGGATTAGTTGGCATTGAAGTTTCGAGTATGGCTAAGGAGCCTCCAGGTTTTAGAACTCGAAAAATTTCAGCTAAGCCTATCTCTAGATTTTCAAAATTTCTGATTCCAAAAGCAACCGTAGCTGCATCGAAACTTTGATCGGCATAACTTAGATTTTCACTATCACCGATAACCATATCGATTTGATGGTAAAGATGCTGTGATTGTACCTTTTGTTTACCCACTTCTAACATCCCAGGAGAGATGTCTAAGCCTGTTACTTTTGCCTTACTTGATGCCGCTATTGCAATGGCTAAATCTCCGGTTCCTGTCGCGACATCAAGTACCGTTTTTGGATCTAGTGATACAATATGATGAACCAGCTTTTTACGCCATGACAAGTCGACACCGAAAGTAATCATTCGGTTCAGTTTGTCATATTCGCTAGAGATGGTATCAAACATGGTTGATACCTGTTTCTTTTTCGATTCCTTACGTTCTTTGTAGGGAACGATTTTCTGGTGTTTCTCTGAGCTCATTAGCTACAAAGATACGACTACCCTTTTTAAGACAGTGCTTCAGAAATACGACGAATTGCTTCTTTTAAAGATTCCTCAGAAGCCGCATAAGAGATCCGAATACAATTTGAATCACCGAAAGCTTCACCAGTAACGGTAGCAACACCGGCCTCTTCTAATAGGTAAAGTGAGAAGTCAGATGCATTGTTAATGGCTTTGCCTCGAAGTATGTTGCCAAAGTATTCTGAAATGTCAGGGAAAACGTAAAACGCTCCCTCGGGTACGTTCAGTTTAAACCCTGGAATAGCACCTAAGAGCTTTAAGACTAGATCTCTTCTTTGGTGAAACGCCTCAATCATGTAATCAATTTTTGATACAGGTGCCTCTAGGGCAGTGATAACTGCTCTTTGGGCAATAGCATTTGCACCACTAGTTACCTGACCTTGTAGTTTGTTACAAGCCTTTGCAATCCACGCAGGGGCACCGATGTACCCAATACGCCAACCGGTCATCGCAAATGCTTTTGAAACACCATTAACAGTCACTACTCGATCGTAAAGCGATGGAATCGATGCAATCGATGCATGTGATTCTTTGCTGAAGTTGATATGCTCGTAGATTTCGTCAGAAACGATAATGATATTGGGGTGATCGTTTAAAACTTCTGCAAGCGCCTCTAGCTCAGATTGGTGATAGAAAGATCCACTAGGATTACATGGAGAGCTGAACCAAAGCATACGTGTTTTATCTGTAATCGCCGCACGCAACTGTTCAGGCGTCATTTTGAAGTCAGCATCGATAGTAGTTTTTACTTCTACAGGTACTCCGTCAGCTAGCTTTACAATGTCTCGGTACGATACCCAGTAAGGAGCGGGTAAAATAACTTCGTCACCTGGGTTGATAATTGCCATTGCCACGTTGTAAAGGGATTGTTTTGCCCCTGTAGAAACTACTATTTGGTCTAGGCCATAAGTCAGACCGTTATCTCTTTTGAATTTTAAAGCGATGGCTTGTTTTAAATCTGCATAACCGTCAACCGGAGAATAGCTGTTGTAGTTTTCGTCAATGGCTTGTTTCGCCGATTCTTTAATGAATTCAGGAATAGTGAAGTCTGGCTCACCAAGGCTTAAGCCGATGATGTCTTTACCTTCGTTTTTTAATTCTCTTGCCTTTGCAGCCATTGCAAGAGTGGCTGAAATTTCCATTTTTTGGACGCGTTCTGACGGATGTGAATTCATAATTTTCTTTACAATGCAGTTTTTAGACTGCAATGTTAGTGATAATTTTGCTTTCATAACGACTACTATGAAAGCACAAGATTTACTTCAATACTTCCCTCAACTAACTGATATTCAAAAAGAAAGACTTGAATTACTTGGTGAATTATATCAAGATTGGAATCAAAAAATCAATGTGGTATCACGAAAAGATATTGAAGAGTTATATCTGCGTCACGTATTGCATTCTTTGGCTATTGGTTTGTTTCAAGAATTTAAGCCTGGATCAAGAATTATTGATGTAGGCACAGGTGGTGGATTTCCAGGTATCCCCTTAGCAATACTTTTCCCAGAGGTTTCCTTCACCTTGGTTGATTCGATAGGAAAAAAAATTAAAGTAGTAGATGAGGTCGTTTCAGGTCTTAGATTAACCAATGTGATTTCAATTAACGACCGAGTGGAGAATGTGGCGGGAACTTTTGATTTTATTGTAAGTCGTGCGGTAGCTGCAATGCCCACTTTTGTTCACTGGGTTCAAGGAAAAATTAGTTCAGAAAACAAGCATGAGCGGGCTAACGGTATTCTATATCTGAAAGGAGGAGATTTAACAGAAGAATTAGCTCCCTTTAAAAATAAAATAACGGTATACGATTTATACGATCGCATACCGTTAGATTTCTTTGAAACGAAACGTCTCGTTTATTTGCCCTTATCCTAAGAACGGATATTTATAATCGGTAGGGGTAAGGAAAGTTTCCTTGATCAATCTCGGAGAAACCCAACGTGTAAGGTTGAGCATAGACCCTGCTTTATCGTTGGTACCTGAAGCTCTAGCTCCTCCAAAGGGTTGCTGCCCTACAACTGCTCCAGTTGGCTTGTCATTTAGATAGAAATTACCTGCAGCATTTTGAAGTGCGGTTATCGCTTCATTCATTGCATATCGGTCTTCTGAGAATACTGCTCCTGTTAATGCGTATTCTGAGGTTTCGTCAACTAGCTTCAAGGTGTTTGCCCAATCGTTGTCTTGATAAACATAAACGGTAACTATTGGGCCAAACAGTTCGGTTTCCATAGTGGAGTACTTCGGATCGGTAGTAACAATAACGGTTGGTTCAATAAAGTATCCTATAGATTTGTCATATCCTCCACCCGCGAAAATTTCGGCATTTGAATCGCTCTTCGCTTGATCGATAACTGTGGCAAGTTTGTCAAAGGCGCCCTCGTGAATAACGGCAGTTACAAATCGACTCATATCTTCGGGACTTCCTGGATCGCCAATATTTTCAATATCTGCCTTAACATAACCTAAAATCTCTTCTGCCTTTGATTGAGGTAAATAAACCCTTGAAGCGGCACTACATTTTTGACCTTGGAATTCAAAAGCTCCACGGATAATTGCTGTAGCAACTTGTTTTGCGTTGGCCGAAGGATGGACAATGATAAAATCCTTTCCTCCAGTCTCTCCGACGATTCTAGGATAGGTTTTATACTTTTCTATATTGGATCCAATCTGTTTCCAAAGTGACTTGAAAACAAAGGTTGAACCTGTAAAGTGAAGGCCTGCAAAATCAGGAGACGATACTACTTTATCAGTCACCATTACCGGATCTCCAGTGATCATATTAATGACCCCGTTCGGGAGACCAGCTTCTTTGAAAATTTCAACAATTACTCTTGCCGAAAAAATCTGTGCGTCACTAGGTTTCCAAACAACAGTATTACCCATCATCGCTGGGGCAGCGGGTAAGTTACCTGCGATTGCCGTAAAGTTGAAGGGACTAATAGCGTATACAAAACCTTCTAATGGTCTAAACTCAAGGCGATTCCAAATACCTTCACTTGACTCAGGTTGTTCATTGTAAATTTCGGTCATGAAGTATACATTGAAGCGCAAGAAATCGGCAAATTCGCAAGCAGCATCAATTTCTGCTTGGTGAACCGTTTTTGACTGAGCTAACATAGTAGCCGCATTAATTCTGGCTCGGTAGGGTCCTGCAATTAAATCAGCAGCTTTTAGGAAAATAGAAGCGCGTTGCTCCCAGGGTAGTGATGACCATTTAGCTTTTGCAGATAACGCTTCAGCAATGGCTAGTTCTACATGCTTAGGTTCAGCGTAATAATAAGAACCGATTTGGTGCTGGTGATCATGTGGCGGATACAATCCTCTCTTGTCACTGGTGCGAATTTCTTCCTTACCGATATACATTGGAATATCGGCATGACCATTATACTGTTCTTTGTAAGAAGCTAAAACTTCCTCTCTTTCTTTTGTTCCTTTTGCGTAGCTAAGCACTGGCTCATTGACGGGCAGTGGAACTTGAAAAATAGCATTACTCATAAGGGCAATTTTTAGGTTAATTCTCTGCGTTGTTAACAAAGGTACTTTAATTATAAGTTTTTCTTCTTTGAGGTTTGCCTTAAGTATGCTTTTAGCTGTATTTTTGCAACCAAATATTAACGGCCTTAAAGATATGTCTCAAGACATCAAAATCAAGAAAGGACTCTCAATCAATCTCTTAGGAGGTGCTGAGCACACCTTTCACAAGGAAGTAGCTTCGTCTACTTATGTTATTTATCCGACA
>Ga0209653_1000053_pt1 | contig 92938 bp, 81 predicted proteins | sample SaaInl6LU_22_DNA_FD_184644 | JGI IMG/M metagenome (GOLD analysis project Ga0209653, IMG submission 184644) | Marine microbial communities from expanding oxygen minimum zones in the Saanich Inlet - ESP_116LU_22_DNA (SPAdes) (version 2) | ecosystem: Environmental > Aquatic > Marine > Intertidal... | reverse complement strand
ATGGCAACTCTATTATTTCTTAATTGTTGAAATAATTCGTCTCCATCTTTAAAAGCGGTAGAAAACATTGAGTGACTTGTGCTAAAATTTCCTGTGATAAACGCAGGAATAGTTTCGTCTATAAATCCATTTCCTGAGGGATCACTAGCATCTACTCTAATATCTAATTGTTGTGATAAACTTCTAGTAGTAATCTTGTTTCCTGTAAGTTCTATGTCTAAGTCTTTAACTGGTTTTAAAGAAAGATTATAATCTAATTTGTTATAATGAGTTCTTACATAAGTTTTGTCATAATAATCTTGACCATCTGCTCTTGGCGCTATTAACCAGCCATTTTCAAGAGCTCTATTTCTTATATCTACCTGACTACCAAAAACAAAGCCTAAAGATGGTGCTAAGCCTCCACCAAAATTATCTCTTCCTAAGAAACCTACTTCTGGCTCGTAACCCGGTAATAATTGTCCGTTGTTTTCTGTATAACTAATTTTCCCTGTTTTGACTGAGGTAATTAAATCATAAAACCCTTTCAGTACTTTTTGCCCTAAAGGTTGTTTATTTTTTTGTCTTGCAGATACCTGATTAGGAACTCCTGGACCTCCTAAGGGATTTTTAGTTGCTTGCCCTCTTGCTTTTTTCTTTACAAATAAGCTTTCAAATTTTGTGTCTTTGTAAAGCTTTGCAAAGTTAATATTACCCGTAACGTTATGTGTATTTGCATTCTGAATTAAATTTCCAACTCTTTCTACAGTCGTAGCGTCTTGAGAAGTGGCGCTCCAATCAAAATCGGCGGTATAAGCATAATCAACTCCTAAGAAACCTAAATGTGGAATTTTATTTATTGGAAATTTATAAGTAGTATTTAGTTTTTGATGATACTGACTTGGTCTTCCAACATTAAAGAAATTATCAAAAATTTCTAAATCGTCTCCATTTCCAAAAGCATCATAAATATAGCTGTTGGTTGCATTAAAATTAACCGCTAAAGATTTAGTAAAATTAAACGCTAAAGCATAATCCCAATCAAATAAAAATCTTCTTTGTCTTAATGTTGGTTGTGCGCTTAAACCTTCTACTAGATTTCTTGAACGTTGCTCATTAAAAGTTCTATTGATTCTAGAATTAACAGCAAGGCTTGTTGGAATTGGATTAAAATTGATGTCTCTTATTAACTGTAAGTACTTACTTTTAAATAATTCTTTTTTCTTGAAAGGTTCTAGATATAAAGGTTCAAAAGTAAAGTTATAAGAAGCAGAGGCTAGTACATTTTGATTTATCGCTCTTTCAATATTATAATCTCGATGCGTTTCTTCATTAAATGAATAAGATACTGAAAGGTTTTCTACATCATAGAATTTTGGTTTCTTAGATGATTCTGGATTACGATTTTTTCTAACATTCGTAAAACTGATACTTTTGCGTTTTGTGTAATCTCTAGACACATCGGTTCCTCTAGGAATATTTGAAGACAAAGCTGCGTCTTCCACTTCAGCAAGTTCTACATCCTGGTATTGAGGATCAAACTTTGGGTCAATAAATGTTTCACCAACACTATAATTCATTGGCAGCTCTATTCCCCAGCTTTTAGGCATCATTTTACCTAAATTGATACTCGTAGAGACATCATATTGTTTAGTTTCGTCTAAAGAACGTTGACTCACTCTATCCTCTACATTTCCAAAACCAACGGTTTGCATTCTACCCGTCATAGAAACATTTGCGACATCAGCAAAATTAGCATCTGCACTTACTACTGCAGCCCAACCTCCGTCGTTATCAAATCCGGCTGATCGTAATTCGTTAAACCAAATTTCTGCACTTTTATCTGTTGGACTATTATTTCTAACACCCAACATAATAGTTCTAATCTGAGCCAGCGTTGGATTTCCTTTTACTCTAATCACCAATTCACCGGGGTTTCCTCCGGGTGCCGTAAATAAATCATTAATGGGAGCATTTGCAACATCTCTTGCTAACTTGGTTTTCCCCAAAACCTCTAGCATCGCTTCTAGATTATTGGCTTTTGGCCAAACATCTAATGGTGCTAAACTTCCGTTTGGAGATATTTTTAAAGGAATTTCTAATTGATAAAAGTTATCATTTAAATCGGTTCCTAATCTTATAATTGCAGATAATTCATCATCACCAACACCTCCAACCATCGTTGGCTCGGCATGTAAAAACATTTTTAATTCTTTGTATCTACGTAAATCAACACTAATATTTTTATAAATAGCTCTTACTTTATTTTGAGCAAGATTATTTACAGTCATAGAAACTGATTGCTCGTTTTGCTGCTGAACAGTGGTACTCCCTTGTAATCTTTCTCTTACAATTCCTGGAGGTAAAACATATCTTCCTTCATTTTGCTCAATATTAACAACACCTACCTCAAAATTATTTAATTCTTGTTGCGTTAATGCTTGATCTGGGTTTACATTAGGATCTAATGTTCTCGTGTATCGTCTCCAGTCTCCACGAACCAAATCTAATTCTCCAAAACGCAAAACAACTGGCATTTTAAAATTGGTCATAAACATTCTAATAAAACGAATGCTGTTAAAATCTGATATATTATTGATGGGCGTTCCACTGCGAATTGGAATTCTAAATTGATACCATCTTGCCGTTTGTACTTGCCCGTTATTTAAAGTTACTTGGGTATCTTTTTGATCAACAATAAAGTTTTGACCCACGTTTAAATCACTACTATTTAATGAAACTTTATATTCATAATAACTCTCAACCGTATTCATCGTTTGATCTTTGTTAATGTCTTCTACATCAGGATATGTAGTTGCTGACGTCGGAAAAGATTCTGTTGATTGATTTAGAGTTGGTGAATTTCCTTGGGTATTGTTAAACAATTTATATCTTGTAATAATTGAGGCGTCAATAGCGTCTAAATCACCTCCTCTGTAATATCTATAATTATCGGAAGCAGGGTCTTCTAGATTAGCAAAAGCTGGAAATTTAATTCTTTCCTCATCATCTGTTAACCCATCTAAACCAACATCTTGTCTAGTACGTGAAGCATCTTCCTCATCAAATGCATAAATAATTGAAGGGTTTCTTGGAACTTTTCCCCATGGTGTATCAATAGTATTCGTGTTTAATCCATCAGTTGGCAAACCATTTTCATACATTTTCTGATTATCTTTCAAGATATCTTCAGAAATATTTCCTAAGTTAAAATATAAATCTCCAACTTGGTTTTGTGGGTCTTGCGGGTTAACTCCTTGTGGCAAACCTTCAGCGTTGGTAATAGAGTAATTAGTATAGGGATCCATCATCCAAAACTGAATATATTCTACGTTGGCTTGTTCAAAATTATTGGTTGTTAATGGTCTCATAATTCCAGCCCAACGAGTATTTGGATCTGTAAAAGTTCCATCTGAACTTACATTGTCTGTATCAAAATTATAAGGTCCTCTTTCACTCGGAAAAAAAGATAAATCTAAGGTTCTAACCAAAGTTTGTTGTGTGACATCTAACTCTTGATTTGGAAATAACTCATCAAAATTTATTTGTCTTGTTTCCGCTCTAGAAAGTGCATCAGCATCAATATTGCCAGGTGTATTTCCTGCTCCATAAAAGATGGGATCAATATTATACCATGCTAATCTAGATCGTAAATCGTTATAGGTTAAATCACCTGCTAAACCATTTAAGTTCGCGGCTGATCTTTGAGGTGTACTTGCTGTATACCATTGTAGTGGAGTTAATAAACTAATCGGAATTTGAGAAGCCTCAAAATCATCGATATATGCTGTTGCGGATCCTGAAACATCTATTCCGCTTGGAGAACCAGGAATTAAATATGCCATATCTGCTCTTATCGATAAATTTGACGGAGCGTCAGTATCTACAAATGGTAATTTATTAACCCACTTTGTAAACTTTGGCATTTCTGTTGAAAAATCTAAATTCATTCCCAACATCGTATTATTGATAGGTTCTACACCAAAGTTTACTTTTGGTGTTAATGGTCTTTCATTTACATTTAAAATGGTGGCCCCTAATATGAAGTTTTCGTTAAAAATATGTTCAACATCAACTCCCATAAATGTTTTTCTTTGTTGATTAAAAACCGCATTATTTTCTGTTGAAACTTGAATTGGGATTCCTGATGATTGTAACCCCGGATCTAATATCTGAACACGTCCTGCTAAGTAATCTACTACATAATCTATACCTTCTACCAATTGTCTTCCTCCGGCTGTCACTGTTACAGAACCTCGTGGAACATTAAATGCGTTTAATGGAATTCCACCACTATTTTCAGATTTAAAATATCCTTTTAATAAGAATTTATCTTTGTTCTGATTGTTGTTTTTTACATTGATTTTTGTATCTAAATACAGTTCGTTAAACACAAATAAATCAACATCTGCCTGAACGTTTAGGGAAGATTCTAAATCGTTTCCAAAAGGTTCTGCTTGTGGAAAAATCACATAACCATTTTGAGAATTAATGGTAATTCCTTCTACATAATCAAAATAACCGTCTGGTGTTTGAAATTGTGTTTGGTCTAATCTGTCTAAGTTAAATACCTGAAGTAAAGGTGTGTTTGCAACACCTGTAGTTTGTGCATTTTGTAAAGTATTTGAAGGAATTCCTGTTTGGTCATCTCTATATTGAATCTCAAATCTAAAGCCATCTGGTGTTAATGGAAATGCCCCAAGCGCATATACATTTTTCATCATTAAGTTCCAAGTAGGAAACGCTTCTTCTACACCTGCAATTGTTCTTTTTGTTGTTAAAATTTCACTTCTTAACAACTTAACAGCTAAATTTTCAGGAGCTGTAATTCCGTCATTTGAAAATTCTCCAACTTTAAATGACGTTCCTCCGTTAGATGATCCAACAACGGTATATTCATAAGCAACTGCTAGAACTTCTCCATCGTTTAATCTTCGGTTTAATGAAACAAAACCTAATTGAGAATTTAATGTATACTCATTAGGCTGAAGCTTTCGCGCATTTTGTAATAGGCTATAGTCAGTACCTTGACTCATTCCGTAGGTTCCAGACAAGTAACTATCTACGGTTGATATATCTCTAATTTGCGAGTTTGATAAGGCGTCTGAAATATTATTTGACTCATTGGTTGGAAGTAAAACAGTATTTACAGCTGGTGCTGTTGGTGAAGGTGTTACCAATCCATTCACACTTACATAATTTTCTGGTTTTGGTTCTGCAATATCTGCAAAGGCAACGATACTTCTAAAGTCTTCAACTGATGCATTTCTATTGGTAATCCAAACTTCAATTCTAGTAATATTAATAGGACTACTAATTAGCGGATAATTTTGTAATGATCTCGCATAATTTTCTCTAAAATATTGAGATAAGAAAAAGTGTCGGTCATTATCATAATCGGTTGCTCTTAATTCAAATTCTTGAACAGAAGAACCTCCTTGAGCTGTAACCGTATTACTTTCTGAGTTTTGTTGAGAAAATACGGCAGTAATATTTGTTTTCCCAAATTGAAGTTTTGTTTTTACTCCAAATAAACTTTGTGCCCCATTTATTAAAGAGTTTTTAATAGGCATAGTTACATTACCTGCTTCAATTCCTTGAAGAATATCATCTTCATTGGGTGTGTATTCTAGTTTAATTAAGTTTTGAAAATCAAAAGTAGTTTGTGTATCGTAGTTCGCTGTTAATTTTAAGCGTTCACCGATTTGAGCTTGTATTCCAGCATTTATTTGTTGATCAAAGTCAAATGCAAAACTACTTCTATTCTGTTCTGATAATTGAGGATTGTCAGTGTTTTGATATATAAAACCTAATTTAAGATTGATGTTTCCTGTGGGTGTAATTTTAATTTCATTTCCTCCAAAAATGGTTTCAAAAAAATCAGAATTCACATAGTATGTTGGTAATAAATCTTTTTTAGCTGCCGCATCTCTACTATTTCTAGCAGAAATCTTACTCTTAAAGTATTCTAACATATCTCTTCTCAGACGATATTTATCATACTCTTCAGGAGTCATAAATATGGGAGTTCTTATATAGTAATCTCCTACTTTTTCTACAAAAACATATTTGTTAAGTTCTTTGTCATAAATAACCTCAATTTTAGAAGGATATTTTAATAACATTTTACCCGTTCTAGAGTGATTAAAATTATACTTAAGCTCTAAGGTGTCTTTTTTAGTAGTAACAGAATCTTTCTTTTTAGTAGTTGTCTGCGCATCTATATTGCTGACAAAACCAACAAAAAATAAAAAACAAACAATGTATTTTTGAAACTGATTCAATTGACTATAGATTCTTTAGTGCTTTTTTAATTAACAGTTCTACTGTTTCATTTGGAGAGTCTTTGAGAATATTTGCAATTGTTTTTTCAGATTGCTTTCTGTTAAACCCTAAAACTTCTAATGCTGATAACGCTTCTTCTTTGCTTGTATTGTTTATATTTAGGGAAAGTTCGTCAATATCAAAAGTTTTTAAAATCTTATCTTTTAAGTCTACAATGACACGCTGTGCCGTTTTTGCTCCAATACCTTTTACAGACTGAATTAAAGCTACATTATCTGAAGCTATAGCATTCTGAACTTCCTCTGAACTCATCGAAGACAACATTGTTCTAGCAATACTTGGACCTACGCCAGATACAGAAATAAGCAGTTTAAATACTTCTCTTTCGGTTTTAGTCATAAAACCGTAGAGTGTATGAGCATCTTCTCTGACTGATAAATGAGAAAATAATCGCACATTTTCGTCTTCTGGAAGTGCTGAAAAAGTTTGTAAAGAAATATGTAATAAATAACCAACTCCGGAACAATCAACAACTACATATGTTGGATTTTTTTCCACAAGTCTACCCCTAATCTGTGTAATCATTTTCTTCTTTCTAGGCTCGAATGTAATAAATTATTTGATTCTAGCGCTGTTTTTGTTGTGCATCTACAACTGCTACTGCAGCCATATTTACCATTTCATCTACACTTGCCCCTAATTGCAGAATGTGAACTGGTTTTTTAAATCCAAGAATAATAGGCCCAATAGACTCTGAACCATCAATCTGTTTTAATAGTTTGTATGTAATATTTGCTGATTCTAAATTAGGAAATATTAAGACATTTACTTTTTTTCCGTTTAATTTAGAAAAAGGAAATTCTTTTGCTAACATTTCTGGATTTAGAGCAAAATCTGCTTGTAATTCTCCGTCGATGTTTACATCAGGAAAATGTCTATGAATATAAGAAACTGCATCTTGAATTTTACGAGAGCTTTCTGAATTAGAAGAACCAAAGTTAGAAAAAGATAACATGGCAATATTTGGTTTCATACCAAACATTTTTGCAATCTTATACGTCATCTGAGAAATCTTCGCTAAATCTTTTGCAGTAGGATTAATATTAATTGTTGTATCAGCTAAAAACATAGGCCCTTGATTGGTTAGCATCAAGTTTGTTGCCGCGATTCTAGAAACACCTTTATCTTTTCCAATCAACTCTATCATTGGTTTTACAACCGTTGGATACGGTCTAGAATATCCGGTAATTAATGAGTCTGCTTCTCCTTCGTTGACCATCATTGCTGCAAAATAATTGCGCTCTCGCATTAATTTTTTTGCTTGAAAAAGTGAAATTCCTTTACGTTGTCTGGTTTCCCAATACTTATAACCAAAATGATTTCTTCTGTCTTCTTCTTCATCGGTTTTAGGATCATAAATAGGAACATCCGCTGTAAAACCTAGTTCTTCTTTTAAAGCTAAAATCACTTCTTTCCTTCCCAATAAAATTGGAAGTCCAATTTTTTCTTCGTGAACTCTTTGTGCAGCTTTTAACACATCTAAATGATCCGCTTCTGCAAACACAACCGTTTTTGGACTTCTTTTGGCTCTGTTATGAAGTAATCTAATTTCTTTACTTCCAGTTCCTGATCTGTCCATTAATTCGTCTCTATACTTATCCCAATCTTCAATAGGCTCTAAGGCAACACCTGAATCAATGGCTGCTTTGGCAATTGCGGGAGGAATTTCATAAATTAATCTTGGATCAAAAGGTTTTGGAATAATATATTCTTTTCCGAAAGAAAGACTTACCTCATCATATACAATATTTACTTGTTCAGGGACTGATTGTTTGGCTAAATCTGCCAAAGCATTGACAGCAGCCATCTTCATTTCTTCATTAATTTTTGTTGCTCTAACATCTAAAGCTCCTCTAAATATAAAAGGAAAACCTAATACATTATTTACTTGGTTAGGATGATCTGATCTTCCTGTTGCCATAATGATATCTTCTCTTGTAGCACACGCAACATCATATGAAATCTCTGGCTCTGGATTCGCCATGGCAAACACAATAGGATCTTTTGCCATAGAAAGTAACATCTCTGGCGTGACTACATTTCCTTTTGATAATCCAATAAATACGTCAGCATTTTGCATTGCTTCTTCTAAAGTATTTAGATCTTTATCAGTGGCAAATTCTTCTTTCTGTGAGGTGAGATCTCCTCTATCTTTTCTGATCACACCTTTACTATCACACATGACCATGTTTTCTCTCTGAGCTCCTAATTTCATGTACAAACGAGAACAAGATATTGCAGCTGCACCAGCACCATTTATTACAATTTGAACTTTTGCTAAGTCTTTCCCAGTAATTTCTATCGCGTTTTTTAAAGCAGCAGCAGAAATAATTGCTGTTCCATGCTGATCATCATGCATCACAGGAATATTCAGCTCTTCTTTTAATCTTCTTTCTATTTCAAAAGCTTCCGGAGCTTTAATATCTTCTAGATTAATTCCACCAAAAGTTGGCGCGATTGCCTTGACTGTTTCTACAAATTTATCAACATCTGTTGCATCAATTTCAATATCAAACACATCGATATCTGCAAATATTTTAAACAACAAAGCTTTCCCTTCCATTACGGGTTTTGAGGCTTCTGGGCCAATATCACCCAAACCTAAAACAGCTGTTCCATTAGTAATTACCGCTACTAAGTTTCCTTTAGCGGTATATTTGTAAACATTATTTCTGTCTTTTGCAATTTCTAAACAAGGTTCTGCGACTCCTGGAGAATACGCCAAAGCCAAATCGTGTTGGGTTGTGTATTTTTTTGTCGGAACAACTTCAATTTTTCCTGGTTTTGGTTTTGCGTGGTATAGTAAAGCTTCGTGTCTTTTTCTAGAATCACTCATGTAATCGTCATTTGTGTGTGACTTACAAATATATACTTTATCAAAGAAAGACAATATGCTTCTATCTATCTTTTATAAACTGAATATTTTTAGTAATCTCTCGAGATTTTTGTTCGTTTTACTTGTGTGTTTTTTTATTAGATTAATACTTTACAGCAAACTATTTGAAACTAAAAATAATTTTTTAATTATGTGGTGAGGTTCATAAAGATAAATAATCTGTGAGATTCTTTAAAATTTAATTTGCTTGCAAGCTCCTTCTTCTGAATAATGTATTGAAAAACTATATTTAGTAAGGTCTACTTTTAATTGAGCAAATTCATTTTTTGATGACCAGGTGATATCAAGTATATTCTCTTCAGAATCATTAATATTCACTTCTCCTAAAAATGCTTTGGAAGTGTTTCTTAATCTCATTATTTTTAATTGATTTTTAACAATTGGAGTTTTTAGTCCTTCAGAAATATCTTCTTCAGACAAAGTAGTTCTGTTAATTTCTTTATGACTTCCACTTCCTCCTTTATCTGCAGCTAAGTAATTATTTTTTCCTGCAAAAATATCTAAATACCAAACTTGTGGAATTCCTGGCATAAACATTTGGATTGCCCGAGCTAATAACATCTTTTGGTTATCTTCTCCTAAAGCACTAAAAAAAGTGGCATTTACTTGATAGTATGATATTTTTTTTCCAGAAGGGTCATAGAGGTTTTTTACTCTTCCACCACGGTCTATTATAATATTCATGACTTCTTCAATCTCGTAATCTTTTAATAACCCTTCGTGATAGACTCCATTTACTTTTTTCCCTTTTAGATCTAATACGGGGATTCCGTCATGACAGCCTAGCATATTAACTGTTTTATAGCCTTTGTCAATAATTTCTTTAAACCACTTTATGAGTGCTTTGTTTGTTTGTTTTTCTAAGGTATGAATCATCAATCCTGGTAAAAAAAAATCATAAATTTGATAGCCTTCTTTTGCTACTTCATCATGCAAACCCAAGCCGTATTCTGCATGGATTTCTGGCAATACAATCAACTCATTTTTAGTTGCGATTTCTCTTACTCTTTGAAGGTAATCCCAAGTACCGGGCTTATTGAAAAAATTTGTTTGTCCTGCTTCTTTATGTAAATAAGCAAAAGCATCTAGACGTAAAATTTTACAACCATACCCTTTTAATTTTGTCAGTGTTTCTTCATAAAACTCCCAAACCAACTCTGAGGAAGCATTAACATCCATTTGTCCTAAATAAGATTTTTTCTTAGCAATACTTTCAAGTATTTTATTTTTAAGATAGGTCAGTTCTTTAAAATCTATGGTTGATATAGCTTTTTTTTTATGAATAGCAGTATTGATTTTCTCGCATAGCAAGTTTTTTGTTTTTGTGTCTAATTTTAAGGAATTTAGATCTTTGGTTGTAATTTCATCATAATTTATTTCTTGGTAAAAAGTATTCCAATAAGGCCTTTCAGATCCGTCTGGGAATTGAACTTTTAAGATGGGTAACCCAGATTTTCTCATAAATAATTTATCGATAAATTCTTTTTTGGGGATGATGATTCCATCTTCATTTTTAACACCTTTGTTTTGCCAAAAGGCATTCCAATTAATAAAGAAATCTTTGTATTTGGATTCTTCTCCGTTTCTTAAGAGGTCATTAAATTGGGGTGATGCAACAGAAAGGTGGTTTAATACAATATCAAACTTTAGTTCTATATTTAATTCTTCTAAGTTTTTTAGATCTTCATCGGAAACTAACTCTTTATTGATATTATAATCTATAATAGAAAAACCTCTGTCTAAATCGCTGTTAAAAAAAGTAGGTAAGACATAAAAAAAAGAAAAGACTTCTTTAAACTCTTGCTTCTGAAGCATTTTAATGGCATTTCTAAATGTGTGCCCAATACTATCTGGATATGCATTTAGCATTATTCCATTAGAAATTATATGATTTGATTGCTTCATACTTATGATAGAAGTTCTGATAAGATGTTTATATTGTTTGGCAGTCTTCCAACATTTTGCAACTTCAAAGCTGCTAGCTGAAGTGCGACTTTCAAACACTCTTGAAATGGTTTTTCTTTGATATAAGCAAACAAAAAACCTGACCAAAAAGCATCTCCAGCACCTGTTGTGTCTATTACTTTTTCAATTTTTATGGCAGGAAATTCGATAATTTTATTTCCTCTTTCAGAGAGCTTAACACCTCTACTTCCCATTGTTAGACAAACAATTTCAACACCTTCTTGATGAAAAAAATCAAAAATTTGTTCATGGGGTAATTCTTGTTCAAAAAGTCGTAGCATATCATCTTCACTAATTTTAATTAATGGATTGAAACGACAATATGATTTAATAACGTTGAAAGCTTCTTCTCTACTTTCCCATAAATTTTTAGAATAATTGATATCAATACTCAATTTGCAACCTAAATCAAAAGCTTCTTCAGCTTTTTTTAGAATAGTTGATTGTCCAGGCTTTTTACTCAATGCAAAACAAGTTGTGTGAAAAATATTAGTCTTAGAAAGTATCTCTGTTGGAATTTGATCTTCATTTATACAATAATCTGCTTCTCTATAAGGAATAAAATCTGGAGTACTTTCTGATCTAGAAACAAAAATGATACTTGTGTTTTTATTTTTTAGTTTTTTAATGTTTTCCGTTTTGACACCTACTTCAGAAAATCGTTTAAAAATATAATCTCCAAAACCATCATCTCCAACCGTAGAAATCATAAGTGAATTTAAACCTAGTCGAGCTGAGTTCATTGCTACATTGGCAGGAGAACCACCTAAATACCTATGATAATCCGGTGTGTTATTTATTGAAACACCTATTTGATGTCCAATAAAATCAACAAGTACTTCACCTACGCAAAGTATATCTATTTTATCTTTCAATACTATTTTTTTGAATTTTAATTAATTTGTTTAATCACTCATTACATCATTATTAACGTAGTTCTCCAATGATTTAGGCAGTTTAAGTCGTAATGCCAAAACTCCTGCTATGATAAAAAAAGTTCCTCCAAATAAGATGGCATTGACTGCGCTATTGTTCAATAGATTTTTCACTAAGGGTCCAAACGTTAGTGTTTGAATTCCCATAGGAATTACAATCATCATATTTAAGATTCCCATATAAACCCCTCGTCTTTTCTGAGGAACTATTTTAGAGACCATTGAATACGGAATACCCATCATAGCTGCCCAACCAATACCAAAGAGAATCATCGGTAAAAGAACCAAAAGTGGGTCTTGTATATATGGGATGCTTAACATGGCTATTCCTGTTAAAAACAAACTAAATACATATACTTTTTTGCCTCCATATTTTAATGCTATTGGAACTAATGCTAAAGCAAAAACTATTGTAGAAATATTATAAGTAGTATTCATTTTAGCTGCTTGACTTAATGCTTGCGCTTTATCAAAAAGCATACTTTCTTCAAACATAGGAGAAATAAACTGCCAATAAATAAACAAAGCATACCATTGAAATAAATAAACACTTGCCAGTTTCCACATAAATTTAGGCATGTCTTTAATCGCCTGAACGATTTCAATAAAAGGTGTTTTTATACGGTCTAAAATTGGTAAAGAATTGTGTTTATTAATATCTTCTAATTCTTTTTCAGAAGGCGGAATTTCTGGTGTCTTTAAAACCGACCAGAGAATCGTTCCTACGGATAAAACAGCTCCTATAAAAAAGGAGTAATAAAGCCATTTAGGAATTGCAAGTGACGTTTCTGTTACGGTTTCAGAGCCTTCAAACAAATCTTGAAAAAGAAAGATGGATGCATTTGCCAATACTATTCCTGCACCCACAAATAAGCTTTGCATTTGATATCCAAAACTTAGCTGTTTGTTGGGTAATTTATCTCCTACAAAAGCTCGATATGGTTCCATTGCCATGTTATTTCCTACATCTAGAATCCATAACAAACCAACAGCAAACCATAAAGTAGGACTAAATGGAAACGCAAACAAACACAAGCTTCCGATGATTGCTCCAATTAAGAAGAACGGTTTACGTCTTCCCCAACGTGGCGACCAAGTTTTATCTGAAATTGCTCCAATTATAGGCTGAATAATAAGACCAGTAACTGGTCCTGCAAGATTTAACAATGGTAAATCTTCATGACTAGCTCCTAAGAATGAAAATATTGGATTTACTGCCGTTTGCTGTAACCCAAAACTAAATTGAATCCCTAAGAATCCAACATTCATATTAAAAATTTGCCAAAAACTTAACCTTGGTTTATTAAACATCTTTTTATTATATAATAACTGAAAACTATTTAAAAATAATTGTTTTAATTTTAAAAAAAGAGCTCTTGTCTATATTAGCAACAAGAACCCTTTTGCAGTTAATCAAATCAAAAAACAATATATATTAAAAACTAAAATTAAGGCCTAATGAAATTGACCTTCCAGGTACTGGTCTAGCTCTAACATAGTTAACTTGTCCTGCTGTAATACTTCCTTCTTCTGATTCAGTGATTCCTAATGAATCGAAAAGATTATTAACCGAAAGATTTGCAGCAAAATTCTTTGTAATTCCAAAACCAATATTACTATTTACAATGACAAAACCTGGCATAATCAATTCATTAGAATCTTGAGCATATGCTTTAGATTGACCAATAAAACTTAATCCAATTACGTTTTGTGAATTGCTTCCAAAAGTATAAGATGGTAAAATATTATACATAAAATCCGGCTGTCTTCTTGGCGTGTTCCCGTCATTTGTTCCAGAATCTATTTGTGCATTAGTATACGTAATTCCACCTCGTAAATTAAAGTTATTTGAGCTATAAGTTCCCTCTAATTCTATACCAACAGATTTATAATCATTTTCTATAATACTATTTGAGGTAGCTTCAAAACCACCTTCTTCAGAAGTATTCGCATAAAATACTGTTGCAAAGAAAGATCCTTTTTCAAAACCTCTCTTATAACCTAATTCTCCTTGGGTTATAAAATCTAATGCATTAATTCTGTCCCCATCTAAATAATCTAACCCAGAGAATAAAATTCTGTCGGCTTTAGCTGCTGCACCTTTACTTAGTCTTGCAAAAACTGCCTGTCTATCTGCAAATTTATAATTGAATCCTAATGAATACGAAACATAGTCATAGTCATAATCTACGGTTGTAACATTTGCATTATCAACAGCATATACACTTTGTTCTGGTACAGAAGTAGTACCATCATTATTAATATCAAATTCACGTTCAACTCCACCTGCAAATGAACCATCTACTCTACCTAGGTCGTAACGTATGCTTGCATCAATATTAAATTTATCCGATGCCTCTATAGTCATACTAGCGTAAGGAGCAGAGATATTATATTGTGTATCGTAATTTCTATGTAAGTTACCCCAGAAAGGTGTTCCATATGCGTATAATCCATTATCACTAAGTGACGCTCCAGTATTGTCTTGAATATTAATAAGTCTAGCATTTGTTCCTACTGCTTCTTGTAAATAAGAGGTCCATAACCAAGATGTTGAAACATTTTGTAATGATTTAAAATACCCAAAAGTTACATTTACTTTATCAAAAGACTTTGTTAGTTTGAAGTCATTCATGAAGTTATTTAAGTTGTTTAATTCAGTATCAAACATATGTATTCTAGAAACTATTGCTGTTCCTGGCACTGTTGTGCCATCAGTTGCATAAGTTAATGAGTTCCAATTAGCATCACTCGCTAAGATATCTGTTGCTGTAGCAACTTGAGAAGGAAAAGGTGAAACAAAGTTTCCGCTATTACTTGAAAAACGACCATTGTTTTTAATTTTCCATCCGTCAGCTAATTCAAAAGAAGCTTCTAAACCAATTGACACAGATTCTGGACGCATTCCATCAGCTACACTTGATCTACTTACTTGCCCATCTGCACCTAATCTCACATTTTGTGATAAGAAAGGAGTGTGATTTGAACCACTTAATGCATCAAATCCTGGCAAACTAGACCATGTAGGATTGTCATTTGTTCCAGTAACTTGAATTGGCATTGGTAAATAAGCAACCGCTCTATCATTTAAATATTTTCCATACACTCGTACATATCCTTTTTCAAATTCTTTGGTCAAATTAAATTTTAATTGACCTCCGTTATTTGCTGTAAAACCAACTTCTCTAATTCCTTCTCCTGCTCTATAAAAGCCTCCAATATGAAAATAAAGGTTTTCTCCAATAGGTGATCCATATTCAAAATCTGTTCTAAAAGAATTAAAATCTAATCCAAAAGTAGAGCCTAAAGATCCTCCTTCTGTTTTTCCTGTTTTACTAATTAAGTTGATAATTGCTCCTGGTGAATTTGTAGATAATGTAGATGCAGACCCCCCTCTAATTGCTTCAATTTTAGCAATATTTGAATCAAATCTTGTAAAAATATCTGCCGTAGCAAAAGACATGTCTCCAAATAAAAGGACAGGCAATCCGTCTTCTTGTAGCTGAACATATTTAGAACCTCCTGAAGAGATTGGCACACCTCTTACCGCTATATTTGAATTTCCTTCACCTCCTGAAGATTCTGAACGAATACCAGGAATGGTTCTAAAAATTTCTGCGGTTGTTCTTGGTGCAGATTGTTTTATTGTTTCTGGTCTCATTGTTGTAATAGAAATACTAGATTCTATTTTAGACTTCGGATTAGATACTCCAGTAATAATAATTTCGTCTAAAGACTCTGCATTTTCTACCATAACAATATTTACAGTAACATTATTTCCACTTACAATCACTTCTTGTGTAAATGAATCAAAACCAACATAAGATGCAACTAACTTATAAGTACCGTCTACTATATTAGAAATCTTATAGTTTCCATCAAAATCTGAAACATCACCTTTTGCTGTCCCTTTAAGAAGAATACTAACTCCAGGAAGCGTTTCTCCTGACTGACCTTTTATAGAACCAGAAATGGAAGATTGCGCTAATACTGCTGTAGATGCTAGCATAAATAATGCTACAACTAACAGTTTCGTAATTTGTGTAATTTTTTTCATTGTGAATTTGTTTATTTTAATTGTTTTATTTTGATAAATGTATTTTTATTCATCTTTTTTTACTGATAATTAAAATCGAAAACGTTTTCGATTTAACCGAAAACGTTTTCGATTTTTTTTTCACTACATTTATCATTCATATTACTAAGCTTATTCCAAACAAAAAGATCTTTTAATGAAACCAGTAACTTTAAAACATATTGCAGAAACTTTAGGAATCTCAATTACAACAGTATCTAAAGCATTAAAAGATTATCCTGATGTGAGTAAGAAAACTAAATCACTTGTAAAAAATCTTGCGAATACACTTAATTATAGACCTAATTCATTTGCTGTTAATTTAAGAACTAAAGAATCAAAAACTATTGGCCTTATTATTCCAAAAATTGTACATCATTTTTTCTCAAGTGTTATAAAAGGAATCATAGGTCAGGCAGAAAAAAAAGGATATTTAGTTATTATTTTACAATCTGATGAATCGCAAGATTTAGAGAAGAAGCAAATAAATCTACTTCTAAATAAAAGAGTAGATGGAATTTTAATTTCATTAGCTAATTCTACTGTTGACTTTTCTCATATTAATAGTGCCCTAGAAAGGAACGTTCCTTTAGTAATGTTTGATAAGATTGCTAAAATTGTTAATTGCTCAAAAGTTATTATAGACGATAGAAAAGCTGCATATACAGCTACAAAACACTTAATAGACACTGGATGTAAACGGATTGCTCATTTTAGAGGACCTTTGATTCCACAAAATTCTATTGATCGTTTTTTTGGTTATAAGAAAGCACTTGAAGATCATGGAATTCCTTATGACCCTTCACTGGTTTACATTTGTGAGAATCTAAGTTATCAAGAAGGGCAGGGTTTTGCCAAACAATTAATTGCTGAACACAAAGATGTTGATGGTCTTTTTACAAATCCAGATCTAGTTGCTATTGGAGCCATTTCAGTTTTTAATGAATTAGGAGTTAAGATACCAGACCAAATATCTGTAGTTGGCTTTAGTAATTGGTTCATGTCATCAGCAATTACTCCATCATTAACAACCATTAACCAGCCTGGTTATGAGATTGGAAAAGCTGCATTCAAGCAATTATATAAAGAATTAAAAATGAAAAAGAAAGGAAAAACTATTCTTCCAAAAATTATTGAATTACCTACAAACCTTATTCAACGAAATTCTACAAGAAAACCTATCTCTTAAAAAACTCTTTTTATTCTAGAATAATTTCTTTAAAAAGAGCTTGTCTTATTTTTAAGACTTTATTGTAACTTGTTTAACAAAAAATATAGAGGAATAAAGTTTGCATCATATATGTTTGCTACTCTCAACCAATAACCAACTTTATGAAAAAAATTACGCTACTCATTCTGCTTTTTGTTAGTCTTTCAACTTTTGCACAGATTAAAGGAAAAATTACCGATTCTAATGATAATCCATTATCGTTTGTTAGCATTTATTTAGATAAAACTATTACTGGAACGACTTCAAATGACCATGGTTATTATGAATTAAACATAAAAAAGAAAGGGGATTATGTTGTTGTTTTTCAATTTTTAGGATATAAAACAGTTAAAAAAACTGTTTCCATTTCAAATTTTCCATTTCTATTAAATGTTGAATTAGAAGATGAAAAAGTTGTGTTAGATGAAATTACTATTTCTACCAAAGACAATCCTGCAAATCAAATTATTAGAAATGCCATTGATAGCAAAGATAATAACACCGATAAATTTAGGGAGTTTACTTCTAATTTCTATTCTCGCGGATTATTTAAAGTAAAAAATGCACCTAAAAAAATATTAGGCCAAAGTTTAGGTGATCTAGGAGGTGGATTAGATTCTACAAGAACTGGAATTATCTATTTGTCTGAAACGGTTTCCGAGATAACTTTTCAAAAAAAGCCTAGAAATTTTAAAGAAAAAATTATTGCTTCAAAGGTTAGTGGTTCTGACAACGGAATTAGTTTCAACAGAGCAGAAGAGGCTAATTTCGATTTTTATGGAAACTCAGTTTTTGTTGCAGAAAGTAATTTGGTGTCTCCAATTGCTGATGGTGCTTTTGGGTATTATCGATATAAATTAGCAGGTTCTTTTTATGATAAAAACGGAAAACTAATCAATAAAATTAAAGTAACTCCAAAGCGAAGTGAGGATCGAGTTTTTAGCGGATTTATTTATATCGTTGAAGACGATTGGGCTATTTATGGAGTTGATTTGGTTGCCACTGGAAAACAAGTTGGAATTCCGATTATCGACGAATTAAAATTTAAACAAGACTATAATTATTCTGAAACCAACAAGGCTTGGGTGAAAATTTCTCAAACAGTAGATTTTAAATTTGGTCTCTTTGGTTTTAATGTAGATGGACGATTTTCTGCAGCTTATTCTAATTATAATTTTAACCCTGAATTTAAAAAAGGAACTTTTACAAGAGAAGTTTTATCTTTTGAAGAAGGAGCTACAGAAAAAGATTCTGTTTTTTGGAATCAATTAAGACCCGTTCCTTTAACAACCGAAGAAGTAAAAGATTATACCTTAAAAGATAGTATCAAAGTCGTTAGAAAGTCTAAAAAATATTTAGATTCTATAGATCACAAAAACAATAAATTTAATTTACTCTCACCAATTACTGGATATACGTATAGAAATTCTTACGAAAAGTGGTCGCTTAGTTTCAATTCTCCATTAGAAAGCATTGCATACAATACGGTTCAAGGCTGGAATGCTTCTACTAGCTTAAATTATTTTAAACAGTTAAATGATAAAGGAAAGTGGATTAGTGCCGGAGTAGATGTAAATTATGGTATATCGGAAGATAAAATACGACCTGTGTTTTATTTCAGTAAAAAGTGGAACAATCTTGAAAGACCAAGATTTTCAATTTCAGGAGGAATTACTACCCGTCAATTTAATGGAAGAAATCCTATTTCAAGATTAAACAATACAGTGTATTCATTATTTAGAAAAGAAAACTACTTAAAAATATACGAGAAAACATATAGTAGAATTGGATACTCGCAAGAAGTAACCAACGGTGTATATATATCTGGTTCTTTAGAATATGCAAATAGAAAACCTTTATTTAATACTACGGATTATGTAACTTTAGGCAGAGACATTGCATTTCAATCTAACAACCCTTTAGATCCTACAGATTTTTCAGCTCCATTTGTACAGCACGATATAGCTAGTTTAAATATTGGTGCAAATTTTGTTTTTGGACAGAAATACTTGTCATATCCAGACAGTAAATTTACCATTGGTAACTCTAAATATCCTTCTGTATCTGTAAATTACAGAAAGAATTTCGGCGGAAGTTCTAGTGATTTTAATTCTGATTTATTTACGGCTAATGTTCGTCAATTTGTTTCATTAGGAAACTACGGAAATTTTAGATACAATGGTAGAGCTGGTGTTTTCTTACAACAAAAAGACATTCCGTTTATGGATTATTTACATGCAAACGGAAATCAATTAAATCTAGCTCCTGCTAACAGAATGAGTAGTTTTGGCTTGCTAGATTACTATCAATTTAGCACCAATGATAAATATGCAGAAGCGCACTTAGAACATAATTTTAAAGGTTTTCTATTAAGTAAAATTCCTTTAATAAATAAACTGAATTTCCATTTAGTTGCCGGAGTAAAAGGATTGTTTACTGGTGGAAGAAAACCTTATTCTGAGTATTCCGTTGGTTTAGATAATATTGGATTTGGAAAATGGCGTTTCTTACGTGTAGATTATGTAAAATCTAATTTTAACGGAACAAAAGGAGATGGTTTCTTATTTGGAATTACTTTCTAATTGAAATATAATTTATCTTTGACAGCATGAACTTAACCATACTTTTTTTTGGAATATCAACAGATTTGGTGGGAGCGACAAGCCTTAGTTTTTCTCTTTCACCAGGTTCATCTGTTTTACAATTAAAGGACAAATTACAAAAGCAATATCCTCAATTATCACAAATCAATTCGTATGCAATTGCGGTCAATGAAAGTTATGCTTATGACGAAACTGTATTAAAAGAAAATGATGTTGTGGCCATTATTCCACCAGTAAGCGGAGGTTAATTATTCAATATAACAATTGCTTAATATAAAAAAATGTAGCAATGTCATTTCGAAATGAGTTTAAAAAACGATTGAGAAATTTTTAGATTCCTCATCACAATACTTTATTGAAATGACAACTAGTTTCTTAGGTATTTCTTGTCAACGTAAAAAGCTCCAAAAGGAAGAATAGACGCTAAAAGAACAATTCCAAAAGTTTTAGTATTCCACTTCAATTCTGGTTTTATTAAAAAAGCTAGAACAATATAAGCTACAAATAATAAACCATGTGGCATACCTAATAGCTTTACATATTGAGGATCATTCATCCAATATTTAATAGGGACTGCTATAAAAAGTAATAATAAATAAGAGCTTCCTTCTAAAAAACTAACAACTCTAAAAAAGGTTTTCATGGTTTGTAAAGTGAAAAATTATTCTTGCAAAGATACGTTCTAGATTTCCTATTTTTGTACAACTATGAGCAATACTTCAATCAAAATTACTTCTGATAAACTAAGTTTAGATGAATGTTACGAATTTGTAACAGATGATTCTTGTGGCGGGATTACAGCTTTTGTAGGAACGGTCAGAAATAGTACACAGAGCAAAGAAGTGACACAACTAGATTTTTCTACTTACAAGCCGATGGCTATCAAAGAAATGCAAAAGATTGCCGACTTGTGTTTAGAAAAGTTTTCTATTAAAAAAATAGCGATTCATCATGCAGAAGGAATGCTTCAAATTGGTGATGTTCCAGTAATTATAACGGTATCTGCTCCGCATAGAAAAGCAGCTTTTGAAGCTTGTGAATTTGCCATTGACACCTTAAAAGAATCCGTTCCTATTTGGAAAAAAGAGCACTTTTCTGATGGTGAAATTTGGGTGAATGCGCATCCATAGTCAACCTAGCAATTAACATGTAATTTCGAGAACCTCAATGACCGAATTTATCGATGATTGAGACGCTCGAAATCATACAAATAAAAGTACTGACTTAAACAATCTTCATTTTCTTTAATAAGAAAGAAGCATTCATGTTTTTGCAAATACCTTTTTTAAAGAGATAATCAAAAAACAATTCGTCATTGTTAATTTCTGCATCAAAATAGTAATTCTTGATTTCTGAAAAGTCATTTTCCAATTCGCACAAACTCACATCGTGTGTGGCAATAATACCTGTAGATTGAGAACCTAATAATTTCTCTACAAACTTCTTCGACCCGATGGCTTTGTCTTTACTGTTGGTTCCTTTTAAAATTTCGTCTAGAATTACAAAATAATCATCCGTTTGAATTTTATCTACAATAAATTTTAATCGCTTTAATTCTGAATAAAAATAAGATTCATCTTCCGCCAACGAATCCGAAGTTCTCATACTGGTGATTAGTTTGATTGGTGAATATTGAAATGATGTGGCGCAAACTGGCAATCCAATATTAGACATTACAATGGATAAAGAAACGGTTCTTAAAAACGTACTTTTCCCTGCCATATTAGCCCCTGTGATGATATAAAACTCTTTGTCTAAAATTGCAAAGTCATTATCAATTCTCTTGGCTGATTTTAATAAAGGATGACCTAATTGAGTTCCTCTTATAATACTCTTTCCCTTAATTATTTTTGGAAGTGTATAGGTAGGATGATTAAAACAGAAGTTTGCCAATGAGTTTTCAGCATCAAAAAATGCTATCACTTCAAACCATTTTTTTACGGTGTGTTTGTATGATTCAATCCAGCGTTCAACTTTAATTGCATTTCTTAAATCCCATAAAAATAATGCGTTCCCAACAATTGCAATTAGCATGTTGTTTCGTTGATCAAACGCATCTAAAATTTTAGAAAATCGTTTAAATATTTCTGAAGCTATTACCTTTTCAGATTGAATAACCTGTTGCTTGTCTTGTAAAATTTCTGATGTAAACTTAATGTTCTCTATTTCCTGTAATACTAAATGATATTGCTTAAAAGTTTCTTTTGCTTTTCCTGCATTTACATAGATGTGCTGTGTTTTCATAAAGAAAATTGCAGTGATTGCTAAACCGATAAAAAACCAAAGAATGAAAATACTAAACGGTATAATTTCAAAAGAAACCATAACAATTAATACGATACTTATTAGAGAAAAAACAACCGGTAATTTTGAAATTGACTTTGAAAATACTGCGGTATATTTCTGAATGAAATCAACAATTTTTGTAGAAGAATGATTTGTTTTTACCAAGCCTGCTAATGCTGAAAAATGCTGCCTCCATTGCACTTTTTTAGAAAGTTCTTTTAACGCTTCTTGTTTTTTAGGAATGGAAGTAATCTCATTTTCTGTCAACGTTTTTGCCAGCTCAGTTGCTCCTTCTTTGGTGGCTGTTCTGTTGATGAATTGAAAGAAAGATCCTTTCCCAAATAAATCGATATCGTTACTAAAAGGATGCGTTCCGTCAATAAATTCTTCTCCAGTTTTTAAGGAAGTATAATCTCCTTTTTGAACCTTAATTTCAGTGAGATTTATCTGAATTTTTAATTGAAGTAACCTCTTTTCTTCTTTTTTATTTAAATATTTTAACAACAAAATCCAAAAAACAACAATCCCTACAACAGAAATGATTGCTACATTGATAAGATTACCAAACAAGAAATAAATTCCTGCGGATGTCAATAAAAAGACCCCTAATCGTAAAAGACTCAAGTTGGCTAACTTACTTTTAACTTCTTTTAATTCTGATGCTAATGTATCTTTCTCTACTGTATAAAACTGAACTAATTTCTCCATCAATAATTACTAATTCCTCCGGTTAAATTCAACACTTGTAATGTTGGATATTTCTCTTTTAATTGAACAGTTGCTTTGTAACTATTAAATCCTCTTTGACAGACCATCACGTAAGTTTTATCTGAATTAACTTCAATTTTTTCAACATCAAATTCTTGAATCGGAATGGTATGATGTACCTTAAATGGCAGTTGTAAGTTTGGTAATACCGCAATTAATTCTAAACTCCCACTACGTTCAGTGTCCGACAATCTTAACTTTAATTCTTCTGGTAATATTTGCCAATCTGGATTTTGTGTTCCGCAAGCAGCATCAAAATACGTTTGCATTTTAAATAATGATGCAATTTTTTCTTTCAATATTTTAGGTGATAATTTCATCTTTAATTGTGTGTTTTGAAGTACATTATAAATCAGTAATTCGTTCGCTAACGGTTTTCCAATTCCTGTGATAATTTTTAAGACTTCATTAACTTGTGCTGCAGCAATCATTCCTACAATTGCATTGAGTGTTCCGGCTTCTTCACAATTTGGAGTATCTGTATTCATTTCTGGAAATGCATCTCTTAAATTTGCTGAATAACTTCCATCTTTTTGTAAAAGATTAAAAGTGCTTACATAACCATCAAACTTATATAGAGAACCATATACCAATGGTTTTCCTTCTAAAACACAAACATCATTCAGTAAGTATTTTGTCGGTAAGCTATCGGTTCCATCTACAACAATATCATATTCAGAAATTAACAGACTTGCATTCGCTTTTGTCAGCGGTTCTGTTGAAAAACTGATTTGAGTAAACGGTGCTCTTTTTTGAATAAAGCTTGTTAGGCATTCCGATTTATAATGACCAACATCCTCTAAAGAATAAAAAACTTGTCGGTGTAAATTGGTGACATCTACTTTGTCGAAATCTACCAAATGAAGTCGGGCAATACCACTTGTCGCCAAATACACCGCAATCGGACTTCCCAAACCTCCACAACCAACCACTAAGATTTTGGCGTCTTGTAGTTTTTGTTGCCCTAGTTCACCTATTTCTGATAAGGTGATTTGGCGTTTGAATATGTCTTGTTTGTTAACCTTCATTTTATTTTTTTGTCATTTCGAAATAAGTTTGAAAAACGATTGAGAAATCTCATCTGAAGATTCCTCCTCGTTACCTCGTTCGGAATGACAGACGGATTAATTATTTATCTCCTTTTTCGCAGCATCAAATTCTTCAGGCGTATTAATGTTTCGAATCAAATCATCTTCTACTTCTACAATTTCTACGTCAGAATTAATGAGCATTTTACGTGGACAAGAATATCCTTGTGCTAGGTACTGTAATAAAACCGGATAGGCTTTGGGTTCATAAATGGCAATTAACGGTTCTGGAAATTGCTTCCCTTTTCCTTTGATCGCTGTGGCTACTTTTGATGGATTTCTTTTTTCTAATAATAATTTCACCAAGTCTTCATTCACAAATGGCAAATCAGTTGCTAACACCATCCAGCCTGAATTTGGATCTTTTTGAAATGCCGAACAGATTCCTCCAAACGGACCTAAATTGAAAAATGTGTCCTCGATTTCGTTTTCGTTCTGAGACTTCTCGCCCTCACTTCGACTTCGCTCAGTGACCTCGCTCGAAGTGACATTCAATTCTTTATTGTCACCTTGAGCGGAGTCGAAAGGTCTCACTGAATAGAAAGTTTCAAACCCTTGATTTTCTAACAATTCTTTGACAACTGCTTTTTGAGGTTTCCCATGATATTCTAATGCTGATTTATCTGTTCCCATTCGGGTACTTTTCCCACCAGTTAACACCAATCCTTTAATGGATGGAATGGTTTCTGAAATCAGTTTTGATATATGCTTTGTAATTTTTTCAATTTCATTTAATCCATAACTTGGAACCTCACTCCAATTTGGAAATTTCTCTTTTAATGATTCAAATGGCTCAATATCATCAGTAAGCTTCACAAAAAACTGAACATCAAAAATTTGATCAATTCGTTTATTAATGGATGCTTCTTTTTCAGGATCTAATAAAATGATTTGTTTCTCACCAGCATAATGATTCCCATTAATAAATACATAATCGAACTGAGAAAATTGAATGCGTTGTACATATTCGTTAATCGGTTCAGATGTTGTAATACTTAGATTTCCTTGGTGATGAAATGTAAAATCTGACAATCGATTTACAGCTACATCATTTGCGTGGGAGGCATCAAAATAAGCAAGCCTATACTGAGATAAACTTTCAGAAACTTCTTGAACTAAATCAGAAATAATTCCACATTTAGCTCCTAAAACAGCAATTTCATTCGGTGCAAAATTCCCGTTTTTTCGTCTAACTAAGTTTGTATGTTTTTGGTGTTTTTTCAAAATTTTATTATTTCTGTCATTTCGATAGAGGTAACGAGGAGAAATCTTTGTTTTAAAAAAGATTCCTCAATCGCCTAAAAGGCTCGTTTCGGAATGACATTTAATTCCTAATATCCGATTTTCCACCTAATTTTTCTACTAATTTCACTTCTTTAATCACCATTTGTTGCGAGATAGATTTACACATATCATAAATGGTTAAACAAGTTGTTGACACTCCTGTTAAGGCTTCCATTTCTACACCAGTTTTTCCCTCAATAGTTACCTTGCAGAAAACTTCTAAATGCTCATCGTCTAAAATATTAATATCAATATCGACACCGTTAATCAACAACGGATGACACATAGGAATCAATTCTGATGTTTTCTTTACCGCTTGAATTCCTGCTATAATTGCCGTTTGAAAAACAGGCCCTTTTTTGGTGGTCAACTCATCATTTTCAAAATGAGAAATGACTTCAGTTCCTAAAAACATGGTCGCTTTTGCTATGGCAGTTCTTTTGGTAACATTCTTACCAGAAACATCCACCATCTTAGGTTGATTTTTTTTATTAATATGTGAAAAGTTGCTCATTATCTATATCCTATAAACGAAAATGTCTCGCCTTTTTTAAATTCTGTTTGTTCTTTTGGAAGTTCAATAAATCCATCTGCTTCTACTAAACTTGCCAAATCTCCAGAACCATTCCCTTTGATTGGAAAAGCCACTAAATGACCAAATTTAATATCAATTCTTACTTGTAAAAAATACGTCAATTGAGATTTAAAAGAAACATCTTCTCCCAAAATTACCGTTTCTTCTTTTAATTCGAATCCAACTGACTTTGCAAACCATGGATAAAAATACACCAAACAGTTGACATAGGTAGAAATAGGGTTTCCTGGGAAAGCGAAGACAACTGTATTGTTTGTTTTGTCTTTTTCTACACGTTCTACTCCGTCCTGATTGGCATTACTTAAAGACGCTGAGCGTCCGAACCAGAAGGGTTTTCCAGGGCGTTGTGTAACTCTATGAAAGAGTTTTTCGACTCCCAATTCCTCGAGAACTTCAGGTAGAAAATCAAACTTTCCTTTACTAACTGCTCCACTAAATAACAGCACATCATATTCATTTAAATAGCCTGAAATCTTTTGTTTTAACAATTTTTTATCGTCTGTGATATGAGAAGTTTCAGCTTGAATGTTTAATCTTTTTAGTAAAGAAACTAAGGTAAATGAGTTGCTTCTTCTAATTTGATGTGCTAATGGTGTTTCACTGACTTCCACCAATTCATCACCTGTAGAAACAATCATCACTTTTGGAGTTTTAGCAACTTTTACAGTTGCTTTTCCTATGGTAGCAATGACGCCAATTTCTGCAGCGGTAATGATCCTGTTTTTTGGAATGAGTAAATCTCCCTGACTTCTATCTTTTCCTTTTTGATGCACATTTTGATTTCCAGTAATTTTCTCAACTTGTATTGTAGCAATTCCGTTTTCAATAACTATATCTTCATAACGGATCACAGTATCTGTGTTCTCTGGTAAAACAGCTCCAGTCATCACTTCCATACAATTGGAAGCTACTTCCATGGTTTTCTGTACTTCACCAGCAGCTTGCACTCCTTCAATTTTAAAATCTCTATTGCCTTCTTTAAAGTATTCTTGATTGATAGCAATACCATCCATAGAAACTCTATTGAATGGCGGGAAATCTCTATCGGCAAGAATATCTTCTTTTAAAGTACGACCAACAGATTCTAAAAATGGAATTTCCTCCACGCCAAAATCTTGGGTGTTGTTTAAAATAGTTTGTAAAGCTTCTTGTACTGAAATCATTGATTTCTTTTGATTTGTTTATTTGCTCGATTGTTTAGATTTCGTATGGTCTCTTAGCTCTATTCGAAATGACATTGTTTCATTTTCGCATTAATTCATTTTCAAATTATATTACCCTCCAATGGTTGACATACTTTCGGAAACATTTCCTTCTTTTCTATTGGCTTCTGCGATAAAACCATTTTCTGGTTTGTCTCTGACCAATTTTAAAAACAAGGTTTTTAAATCGTCATTACTTGCTCCATTTCTTAAGAAATCACGAATATTAAACACACCATCATCAAACAAACAATTCTTGAAAGTTCCAATGGGCGTGATTCTAATTCGATTGCAATCGCCACAAATAGTTCTTGTAAATGCTGGAATGATTCCAACACTTCCTTTATGTCCAACTATGCTAAAATTTCTAGACGTTGATGATTTTTCTAAGACAATAGGCTCAACTTCAAATTGGGTTTTAATCTCCTCTAAAATTCGAGTATAATTCCAGTTTTCTTGCATTTCTCTTTGTCCTTTTCCATTGAATGGCATTTCTTCAATAAAACGAACGGCCACATTTTTATCTTTTGTTAAAGCTACAAAATCAACAATTTCATCGGTATTAAATCCTGGCTGAACAACAACGTTTAGTTTTAAATTCAAACTACTTTTTTCTAATGCTTCAAAGGTTTCGTAAACTTCTGGAAAAACATCACGACGCGTAATCTGATTGAATTTCTCTTTTTGTAAACTATCAATACTTAGGTTGATGTGTTTTATTTTATCCATCTTTTCCAACCTTGGAATATGTTTAGAAATCATTGCCCCGTTAGTCGTAATATTGATTGCTTCTAGCAAATCATTAAACGATAACATCTCTAAAAATCTCATAAAGTCTTTACGAACAAAGGGTTCGCCACCTGTCAATCTAATTTTAGTAATGCCTAATTCTGTGAGTACACGAATAATTCTATACATTTCTTTGAATGTCAGCAAATCGGCTCGTGGCGCAATTTCTATTCCGTGAGCAGGCATACAATATTGACAGCGTAAATTACATCGATCTGTAACCGCTAAACGGATATACTCCATTTGTCTCCCAAAACTATCAATTAATTTATTATGCTGCATGTTCAAAGGGTTCTAAATCTGGTTGTAATATTGTTGCTTTTGCTTCTGGAGATCTAAATATATCTCCACTATAATGTTGTTGAATAATTCTTTTAAAATCCTTTAATAAAAAAGGAAACTCTTTCATCAAATCTTGAAAGTTCTCACTTTTTGATTTTTGCATGTATTGATACATAATGTTCAAAGATGCAAATGTTACAGTTGCATTAAACTTCATGGTTGCTCCATATTTAATGGCAAAATCGTAAATCTGGTTACACATATTTTCGATTGATTGTTTTAATCCATATTTCTTTAAATGAATATAGGCCAATCGTAAATGTGCTTCATGAGAAAAATAGAGTGGTGGAAATTTACAATCTCTAAATCTATGCTCATAATCTTCATCAGAATATCGATAGTGTTTTTCCAATTTAACTCGGTAATTTCTTACTTAACAATCCATAGATAAATGCTCCTAACATTGCTCCCAAGAGTACAATTAAAATAGTAATTGCTCCATGACCGATCAATACAAAAATAGGCCCAGGACAAGCACCAGCTAAAGCCCAGCCTAATCCAAAAATACTTCCGCCCACAAAGGTTCTAATGAATCCTTTTTTCTTAGGTTTTACTATGATTGGGTTTCCTTGAAAATCTTTGATAATCCCTTTTTTAAAGAGTTGCATTAAGATGACTCCAATAGCTACAGCTGACCCAATAACTCCATACATATGAAATGATTGAAACTTAAACATCTCATAAATTCTGTACCAAGAAACCACTTCTGATTTACTTAAAATGATTCCGAATACAATTCCGATAATTAAAAATTTTAGATTCTTCATCGCTTAAAATATTAGAGGGAATAAAAACCAAACCATTAACAATCCTCCTGCAAAAAAACCAATTACGGCTACTAAAGAAGGTAATTGTAAACTGCTCAACCCAGTAATTGCATGTCCAGAAGTACAACCTCCCGCATAACGTGTTCCGAATCCTATACACAAACCTGCAACTAGAAGAATTGCTATTCCTTTTAGTGATAGTAAATTATCTGTACTAAAAATTTCGGCAGGTAAATAATCACTTCCCGCATTTGCAAAGCCAAGTTCTGCTAATTCTTTAACGGTATCAGGATTTAAATCAATTGCATCAGAAGTCATTAAATATTGACTAGAGATAAGTCCTCCTAAAATAATTCCAACCACAAATACTAGGCTCCATTTTCTTGCTTTCCAATCGGTTTTGAAATAATCAGAAAACTTTCCTGCACCACTCATGGTACAAAAGGTTTCTAAATTGGTAGAAACTCCAAAAGCTCTTCCAAAATAGAACATCAAAAATAGTACAAAAGCAATTGCAGGACCTGCAACATACCATGGCCAAGGTTGTGAAATAAATTCCATACTCTAATTTTTTAGTTATTTGTCATTCCGAACGAGGAAACGAGGAGGAATCTCCTAAAAAGATTTCTCAGTCATCCTTCCTTCTAAATGACACTAATTATTTTAATTGTTTATTTATATACTCCATAATTTGAGCGGTTGCTCCAATATTTTTCTTGATATAAGTGTCGTTTATATTTCCTGTTTCTTTCCGGAAATCTTCATCAATTTTTAATTTATTAAAGATACTCGAAAACTCTTGTTGATTTTTAACAGAAACACATCCTTTTAAGCGAACTAAATCTATCGCTTCATTAAACTTTGTGAATTCAGGCCCAATAATAATCGGAATTCCGAATGTAGCTGGCTCTAGAATATTATGCAGTCCTGTTTTAAAAGCACCTCCAACATAGGCAACATCTGCGTAAGAATAAATTTTGGTCAACAAACCAATTGTATTTAAGATTAACACATCAAAATCGGAAATGTTTTTACCATCCTTTTCGGTGTATAGAATGACTTTTTTTTGAATGGATTCTTTAAGTTCTTCAATTGCTTTTGGGTGCATTGTATGGGGCGCAATAATAAACTTTTCATCACTAGACTGATTGATATAATTCACCAATAACTCTTCATCTTCAGACCATGTGCTTCCTGCAACTATGGTGTACTGATTATTCTTAAAGTTCGCTATAAAATCCAACGAATTGTCTTGCTCTAAAATTCTACCCACACGATCAAAACGTGTATCTCCACTGATACTTACATTCGTGAATTCAATAGATTCCAAAAGCTCTTTTGAAGTTTTATTTTGAACAAAGAAATGATGAAAAGCTGTTAAAGATTTACGCATCCATTTCGCAGAAGGTTTGAAGAAAGCTTGCTCTTTTCTGAAAATTCCTGAAACTAAAATCGTTGGAATTGCTTCTTTTTTTAGCTGGTTTAGCAAATTAGGCCAAAATTCATATTTAACAATAATGGCAATTTCTGGATGTACTTGTTTGATAAATTTCCGAACTCTTCCTTTGGTATCAAAAGGGAGATAACAAACTACATCGGCTAACATATAGTTTTTTTGAACTTCATAACCAGAAGGAGAGAAAAAAGTAACAACAACTTTATATTTAGAGTGTTTCTTTTTCACCTCTTCGATAATAGGTCTCGCTTGCTCAAACTCACCTAAAGATGCTGCATGAAACCAAATTATATGATTTTCTTTTTTTAAGATAGACAGCTTATCAAATGTTTCCTTTCTACCATTAATAAATAATTTAATCTTGCTATTAAACAACCCATAAATTGTAAGAACGAAATAGGTGATGTGAGCAGTAAAATTATATAATGGATTCATCTCTGTAAATGTACAAAATAGTGCATAAAAAAACGCCCAAACAATGTTTGGGCGTTTTATATTTTTGCTTATTATTTCTTAAACCTCGAAAGGAACTATAGAAACGTAAGATCTGTTGTCTTTTTTCTTTCTGAAAGCAACAACTCCATCTACTTTAGCATGTAATGTATGGTCTTTCCCCATGTATACATTTTCACCTGGATTGTGAGTTGTACCTCTTTGACGAACAATAATGTTACCGGCGATTGCTGCTTGCCCTCCAAAAATTTTAACTCCTAGTCGTTTCGATTCTGACTCTCTACCGTTCTTCGAACTACCTACTCCTTTTTTATGTGCCATGATTTTATGGTTTTAAAATTGAAATTCTTATTAACTTAATGCTTTAATTAATTCAGCTTTCTTTAAAGAAGTGTATCCAGAAATACCTTTTTCTTTAGCTAATGCTTTTAATTGAGCAACTGTCATAGAACTTAAATCGTTAGATTCTGTTTCTTTTACCTCAGCTTTTGGAGCCTTAACAGTTTTAGCTTCTTTCTTAGGAGCTGCTGCTTTTGGAACTTCTACCTTTGCTTCTTTTTTTGGAGCAGCGGCTTTTTTAGCTGTTGTTTTCTTTACACCTGAAGCTGCGATACTTTCAATTTGAATTTCGCTTAAATACTGACGGTGTCCGTTTTTCTTTTTGTAACCTTTTCTTCTTTTCTTCTTGAAAACGATTACTTTATCACCTTTAAGGTGACCTAAAATTTTGGCCGTTACTGCGGCTCCTTCTATAGCTGGGGCGCCAATAGTTACATTTTTACCATCTTCTACAAGCATTACTTTATCGAAAGTTACTTTAGAACCTTCTGCTTCTTGTAAACGATGAACGTAAACTTTTTGGTCTTTTGCTACTTTAAACTGCTGCCCTGCTATCTCTACAATTGCGTACATACTGTTATGTTTTATTAGCTTTTTAATTAAAACCTGCCTTTTCTTTACTGAAAATGCGGGTGCAAATATACTCTTTTTTTAAAATAAAGCAATAACTACTTATCAAAAAAAGAATGAACTCTTTAAGAATAAAAACTTTAGTTATTAGGGATTACAGAAGTTTGTCCTTATTTTTGTTGAAATTGTTTTTCGTGCCTCATTTTGTATGTAACAAAAATTGCTAGTTTGCGTCAAACACTGGATTTTTTTATAAACTAAAATTTTATCAATGAAAAGAAGTATTTTAACACTGATTGCAGTGTTTTTAGTAGCATTTTCTTCATCTGCCCAAAAAGTAGAATTTGAAGAATATGATTTAAGTAATGGAATGCATGTGATTTTACATCAAGATAAATCTGCACCCGTAGTAATAACATCTGTAATGTATCATGTAGGTGCTAAAGATGAACAACCAGACAGAACTGGAATGGCTCACTTTTTTGAACATTTACTTTTTGAAGGAAGTAAAAATATTCCTAATGGAGAATGGTTTAAAATGGTTTCCTCTAACGGTGGAAGAAATAATGCTAATACAACAGATGATAGAACCTACTATTATGAGATTTTTCCTTCTAACAAATTAGAACTAGGATTATGGATGGAATCTGAGCGTCTTTTACATCCAATCATCAAGCAAGATGGAGTCGATACTCAAAATGAAGTAGTAAAAGAAGAAAAAAGATTGCGAGTTGACAATCAACCTTACTCTCGTTTCTTAGAGTATGTAAAGTTAAATATGTTTAAAAAACACCCATATAAAGGAACTACCATTGGTAAAATGGCGCATTTAGATGCGGCAACTTTAGATGAATTTTTAGCCTTTAATAAAAAATTCTATGTGCCAAATAATGCAACTTTAGTTGTTGCTGGTGATATTGATCTTAAAACAACAAAGAAATTAATTGAAGATTATTTTGGGCCAATTCCAAGAGGAAATGATATTGTAAGAAGCTTCCCTAAAGAAGATCCAATAACCGAAACAATTACTGCAACTGGTTATGATCCAAATATTCAAATACCAGCAATTATGGCTGCCTATAGAACTCCCTCTATGAAAACTAGAGATTCTAGAGTTTTAGACATGATTTCATCGTATTTAAGCGGTGGTAGAAGTTCTGTATTATATAAAAAACTGGTAGACACTAAAAAAATGGCGCTAGAAGCTGGTGCAATTAATTTAAGTCAAGAAGATTATGGTACTTATATCTTATTTGGTTTACCACAAGGTGAAACAAAATTAGAAGATATCGTCAAAGAAATTGATGAAGAAGTTGTAAAAATACAAACAGATTTGATTTCTGAGAAAGCGTATCAAAAACTACAAAATCAGTTCGAGAATAATTATGTAAACTCTAACTCTAGCGTAGAAGGAATTGCAAATTCTTTAGCTAGATACAATGTTTTATTTGGCGATACGAACTTAATCAATACTGAAATTGACATCTATAGATCTATCACTAGAGAAGAAATTAGAGAAGTTGCTAAAAAGTATTTAAACCCTAATCAACGATTAATTTTAAATTACTTACCAGAAAAAAAATAATCAAAAGACATAGAAAATTATGAAAACAAAAATCTTATCACTTGTAGCCATTTTAGCAATGTCTTTTGCTGTAAGTGCACAAATAGACAGAAGTAAAATGCCAAAGGCTGGTCCTGCTCCAAAAGTAAAACTTGGAGAGGCAAAAAAATTCACTTTAAAAAATGGATTAACTGTAATTATGGTTGAAAACCATAAATTACCTAGAGCATCCGCTACGTTAACAATCGATAATTCTCCAACATTTGAAGGAGATAAAGCAGGTCTTTCATCAATGATGGGGAGTTTGTTAGGAAGAGGAACTTCTAACATCTCTAAAGACGATTTTAATGAAAGAGTAGATTATTTAGGAGCTAGCGTAGGTTTTTCTAGCAGAGGAGCTTATGGTTTTTCATTAAAAAAATACTTCCCAGAAATTTTAGAATTGATGGCTGATGGAGTAAAAAATTCTCTTTTTACACAAGAAGAATTTGACAAAGAATTAAAAATCACTTTAGATAATATAAAACAGAATGAAAAAAATGTTGCAACAGCAGCAAGAAGAGTTGAAAGCGTATTAACCTACGGGAAAAACCATCCTTTTGGAGAGTATATTACTAAAGAGAGTGTTAAAAACATCACACTAGAAGATGTAAAAAACAGATACAATACATACTATAAGCCAAACAATGCTTACTTAATCATTCAAGGAGATATCAATCCAAAAAAGATTAAGAAAATGGTGAAAAAACTTTTTAGCGATTGGGATGCTGGTAATTTACCAACTTACAAAATGCCTGAAGTACCTGTAGTTGAGACTACGGAAATCGATTTTATCGATATGCCAAATGCTGTTCAATCTGAAATTGCTGTCATTAATACCGTTAATCTTACTTTAGGAGATGAAGATTATTACGCTGCATTATTAGCAAACCAGATTCTTGGTGGGGGTGGAACCGGTAGATTGTTTCAAAACTTACGTGAGGACAAAGGGTATACCTATGGTTCTTACTCTAGTGTTAGACAAAGTAGATATGTAGGTACTTTTAGAGCTACAGCCAGTGTTAGAAATACGGTAACTGACAGTTCTGTTGTTGAGTTGATGAAAGAAATTAATTCTATCCGTTATCAAAAAGTTTCTGAACAAGATTTAAAAGATGCAAAAGAAGCTTACATAGGTAGTTTTGTGATGGATGTGCAAAAACCATCTACATCAGCGACCTATGCTTTAAACAAAGAGTTGTATAACTTACCTGATGATTATTACGAAACCTATCTTGAAAAGATAAATTCTGTAACCGTAGATGATGTTCAAAATGCTGCAAAAAAATATTTTAAAGCGAACAACACTAGAATTATCATTACAGGAAAAGCGATAGATGCTTTAGAAAATTTAGAAAAAAACCCTGATTATAAAATCAACTATTTTGATAAATTCGGAAATGCAGCTGAAAAGCCAGAATTAAAAAAAGCACTTCCTAAAGGATTTACAAAAGAAACTGTAATCAATAATTATTTCAAGGCTATTGGTGGTGTTGAAAAAATTAAGAACTTAGAAACTACACTTGTAACCTACGAAGCTAGCGCAATGGGTCAAGCTCTTGAAAGTACTGAAAAGAGAAATACAAGTAAGTTTGCTAATATTGTATCGATGGGTGGAAATGTAATGATGAAAGTTATTATGAGTAAAGAAGCGATTAGTATGAATGGTCAGCCTTTACCTCCAAACATGGTTGGCGAAATGAACAATGTTCTTGGAACTTTTCCAGAAATTGGAGTTTTATCGGACACAAATAGTTCTTTAACAGGTATTGAAATGCTTGACGGTAAAGAAGTATATGTTATCACTTCTAAAGGAAAAGTTGTGAATTCTTTCTTCTTTTATGATGTAAAGACGGGTTTAAAAGTGAAAGAATCTCAATCAATTACGATGGGACAAAGAACACAAAACCAAGAAGTTCTTTTTAGTGATTATAAAGATTATAACGGAATTATGTTTCCAGCAAAAAAGATTGGAAGCTTAGGACCTCAAAAAGTATCTTATACTTTAAAAGAAGTAAAAATTAATGAAGGAGTTACAGATAAAGACTTTGAATAAAGAGTTTCTTTTTATCTAATAAACTTATTTAAAAACCATCTCAATTGAGGTGGTTTTTTTATTTTACTTTATTGACAATATAAATACCTAACAAGATAATTGCTCCGGCAACTAACTGAAGATAGCTTACTTTTTCTCCATCAATAAAACCCCAAATAACTGCTACTATAGGAATTAAATAAGCTACTGATGTTGAAAAAACTGGAGATGAAATTTGAATCAAATTATTAAACATAATTTTAGCCAGACCCGTTCCAACGACTGATAGAATGATCAAATAAATAAATGAAGTGTTTGTTTCTTCATTAAATTCAACCGTAGTGAAAAAACCTGAAAAGACTAAAACTAAAAAAACAGGAATAATGAGTAGTGCAAAATGACCGGCCGTAATACTCATGGCACTAATATCAGAGAGGTGTTTTTTAATAATATTCACATTAAAAGCATAGCCAATTGACGCAACAAGTACAAAGATTGCAAACCAATAATTTTGATTCGGATTTAAAGAAGAGCTTTCTAAAATTAATAATATGGTACCTACAAGTCCAATAAGAACTCCACCTAATTGAATTCTCTTAAAAGCAAACCCAAAAAAAACTGTTCCTACGATTAATGCATTTAAAGAAGTCAAAGAATTTAGTATTGACGCAACAGAGCTATCAATTCCAGTAAGTGCAAATGCAAAAAAGAATGCTGGAAACAAAGTTCCTAAAAGCGAACTAAAAACGATAAATTTCCAATGGTGTTTTTGGATTTTTTTTAAACTCTTATATCCAATCGAAAGAATAAATAGTCCGGCAACAAAAGTTCTTAAAGCTCCTAACTGAATAGGAGTTAAACCAATTAATGACTTTTTAATTAGTATAAATGAACTTCCCCAAACTAGAGCTAAAACAATTAAGTAAACCCATTTTCTTTGTTGGTTATTCATTTCAAGGAATGTTAAATTCTGTGCAAAAATCCAACAATTATAAAGATCTCTTTCATTAATTACATAAATTTGTACAATTAAACTATCATAAAAAGCAATCATGAGATTCAAATCAATAGTACTTGTAATCACAATATTTACCTTCTCAATAATTTCTTGTAAGAATACTGAGGGTAAATCAGAAACTACAAAAACAAAAACTGAAGTAGCTACAATTGCTAAGATGGAAACTGTTTCTCTAAATATTTCTGGAATGACTTGTGAAATTGGTTGTGCTAAAACTATTCAATCAAAGCTTTCTAAAAAAGAAGGTGTTGCTTCTGCCAAAGTTGTGTTTACAGATAGTATTGCTACTATTAATTTTGATGCTAATAAAACTTCTACAGAGGATTTAACTGCTTTTATTAATGGAATTGCAGGAGGAGATTTATACAAAGCCTCTAAAATAGCAATAGAAAAATAACACTTGTTTAAACTCATTATAAAAAAAGGCTTCTTTTATAAGAGGTCTTTTTTCTTTGTTTTTGATTTATCTTTGTAGTCTATTTTAAGACCCTGTATTAAATTCTACTTTCATGAAAAAGAGATTCCCTCTTATCGTTAAAATTACCTTAATAAGTCTTTATGTAATCTTTTTAGCTGGATCTATTGTTAGAATGACAGGTTCTGGAATGGGTTGTCCAGATTGGCCAAAATGTTTTGGATACTATATTCCTCCAACTTCTGAAGCACAAATAACTTGGAAAGCAAATTCAACCTATGAAGCTGGCATGATCATTATTAAAAACGAAGAACTATTTGTTGCTGAAAAGGAGATAAATACAGGTAGCAAATTCAATAAAAACAATTGGAGTAAATACACAAAGCACGATTATGCAAAATTTAACAAATATCATACCTGGGTAGAATATATTAACAGATTAGTAACTGTTGTCTCTGGTTTTATTTTCTTGTTTTTAATCGTTGGTTCTTTAAAATTTAGAAACGAAAATAAATGGATCCCTATTATTTCTTTCACCGCATTTTTCTTAATGTTGGTAGAAGCTGTTTTAGGTAAAATGGTTGTTGACACCAATTTAAAACCAACGATGATTACTATTCATATGGTCATTGGTTTACTCATTATTGGATTAATATTACGATTACTCTTCATCATTAAAAAAAGATCAATAGATATCGATAATGATGAAAAAACAATCTTTAAATACAATTCTTTATTCAACAAACTTTTAATAATCTCTGTTGTTTTTTCTTTGATACAGATAGCTTTAGGAACTCAAGTACGTCAGTTTATTGATGAACAAGTAAAGTTGTTTGGTTTTGAAAACAAAGAATATAGTTTAATGAATCCTAGTTTTAAATTCTACTTTCATCGTTCTTTTACCATCGCAATTATTTTGGTAAATGGTGCAATGTTCTATTTAAACCAACTTCATAAATTGGGTTATAAATTAATCAATTGGGTATTGGTATTACTTTTTTTGGAAACCATTACCGGAATTTTAATGTATTATGCTGAGTTTCCTTTGGGAACACAAGCGGTTCATTTACTATCAGGAGCTTTGTTGTTTGGAGTGCAATTTTATTTATGGCAGCAGAGTAGAAAAGCAGTACAAAAAAGAACAGAACATATATCATAGCTAATATATGCTCTGCCTTCAAAGGTTCTCTTATTTCCTTTTCATAACAACTTTTATAATCTTATTCTAAAAAAGAACAGATTTAAAATTAATTACACCTCTAAATTAAATAATTAAGAGAAAAAATAAAATACGTATTAATACCTGTTTTTTATTCTTTCCATTTTAAGGTTTCCATCAAATGCAGAATGTCTTTTTTAATATAATAAACTGCCGGTAAGATAGAATCATAGTTTGGTTTGGTTTTAAAATATAAAGCTCCTTTTATAAAATTATGGGTACTATCTGTGATATGAAACTGAATTTGAGATGCAGCGTTACCAGTAATCTCGTGTAAAGTTCCAAAAACTCTTTTTTCACTATTTAAATAATCGTTAGATGATATTTGATCCGCTTTTACGGCATGTTTAAAAACCAACTTTTCAGACTCAACAAATAATTCTCTTAAGTTATTATCAATTTTTCTGTAAGTAATATCTAAAGATGCTTTTAATGTTGGATATTCTATCTTCAACCAATTTTTTGGCTCGTTTTTAACTATTGTATTTTTAGAAACTTCAAATTCGTAAGGTCTTTCAAGAGTTAATTTTTGATAGGTAGTTTTATCAAACTTTAAATTCAAAAAAGCTTTAGGTTTGGGCAAGGTTTCTTCATTACAAGAAACCATTAAAATAACTATAAAAAGTAAAGAGAGTTTACGCATTTTGTTGTCTTGTCACCTTAAGTTGTTTAATGCGCTTTCTGTCTAACGCTTCAATGGTAAACGTATAGATATCAAATTTTATTTTGTCTCCAGTTTTTGGAAACTTTCCTGAAATTTCTAAAATAAAACCTGCGATGGTTTCTGACTCTCCTTTTAGTTCTTCAAACTTTTCTTCATCATTATCCTCTAAGACTTTGCAAAAATCTTTAATGGTGATTTTTCCGTCAAAGATGTAATTATTTGCATCAATTTTAGAATAGGAAAGATCTTCATTATCAAACTCATCATTGATGTCACCTACAATCTCCTCGATAACGTCTTCTAAGGTGACTAAGCCGCTTGTTCCTCCATATTCATCTACTACGATGGCTAAATGATTTTTACGTTCCCTAAACTCCCCTAAAAGATCGTCAAGTTTTTTGTTTTCCGGAACAAAAAATGGTTCTCTTAGTATTTTTTGCCATTTAAAGTCCTTTTTGTTTAGGTGCCCTAATAGATCTTTAGAATATAATACTCCAATGATATTATCAATAGAATCTTTATAAACTGGATTTCTAGAATAACCATGCTCTAAAATTTTAGCTAGTACTTCTTGATAAGGTTCTGTTTCTGATAAAGCAAAAATATCTATTCTTGGTTTCATTATCTGAACCGTTTCCGTATTTCCAAAACTTACAATTCCCTCTAAAATTTTCTGTTCGTCTTTTGTGGTTGCTCCTGCAGAAGTGAGTTCTAAAGCTTGTGATAATATTTCAACAGAAAAGTTGGTGTTTTTACTTCCCAGTCTTTTTTCAATAAGTTTTGTAAGGTTGATTAACGGATAACTTAAAGGAGAAAATATAAGGTTTAGAACCTGAATGGGCTTACTCATAAAATTACAAAAAGGCAATGCCCTTCTTGATGCATATACTTTGGGTAAAACTTCCCCAAAAAGAAGAATAAGAAAGGTAACCAGAATTACTTCAATAGAAAACTTTACAATGTTTGTTGGAATAAAAAAGTCAACTATTGTAAATGATAAATTTTGATTTCCTAAAAATGTTTCGCCTAAAGAAGCAAAAATTAGTACGATTAGAATATTGATAAAATTATTTGCAATAAGAATGGTTGCTAATAATTTTCTTGGCCTTTGTAAGAGTTTAACGATAGCGTTATCTTCTTTTGACTCTCCAGAAATTTTAATAATATCTGTCGATGATAAAGAAAAAAAAGCGACTTCTGTACCTGAGATTAACGCAGAACAAATCAATAATAAGAAAAGAATTAATATGGCAATAATAGACAGGTTATCTATTGCTACTAAAAAATTTAAAAAAAGTTCGGGATCAGGATCCAAATGTTCAATTTTAGTTTGACTTAAAAGGGCAAATCATCTTCTTCAGCAGTAGAAACTGAATTTGACTCTTGTGAAGCTTTAGGCTGATTTCCTGTGTTAGATGTTGATGGAGTTCCGGTTTCTTTTTTAGTAGACAAGAACGTCATGTTAGCAACATGAATTTCGGTTGTATAACGTTTTTGACCATCTTGTTCCCATTGACGTGTTTTAATACGACCTTCACAATATACTTTATCTCCTTTAGACAAGTATTTTTCACATATTTCAGCAAGCTTATTTCTTACAACCACATTATGCCATTCTGTATTGGTTACTCTTTCACCAGATTGCTTACTGGTGTAGCTTTCATTAGTTGCTATAGGAAAACGACCGATAGAATTACCTCCTTCAAAATAATTCATCTTTACCTCATCACCTAAATGACCTATTAAAATAACTTTATTGATAGTTCCAGACATTATAGTTTGTTGATTGTTATATCAAATGTACTAAAAATTTCAATTCAATTTTGGTAAGAATTCCTTCAAAAAATTAGCAATTAAAACAGGAGTTGGAAATGATTCTATTTCTTGCCATCCTGTCGTTGCTTTTTGGCTAGTATCAGTGCTTATAATCCAAAACTTTGTGAATAAATGCTGATGAGATAATTTGTGAACAATTAGTTCTTCATTAAATAATTGAATCGTTGCTTCTGATGGAAGATCCGTTTTAAAATCCTTCATAGAAATCAATTCTTCTAATTGAACTTCATTTAGTGTTTCTATTAATGGAAATTGATATAAACCTTGCCAAATTCCTTTCCCTTTTCGTTCTTCAAAAATAGTTTTATTGTCTTCAGTAACAAACACCAGAAAATTGAAATACTTTTTAGTAACTCTCAGCTTCTTTTCTTTCACAGGAAGTTGCTTGATTTGTTTTTTTTCTAAAGCGACGCAACCAGAATTTAAAGGGCATTTTTCACAATCTGGATTTTGAGGTTTGCATTGAAGTGCTCCAAAATCCATGAGGGCCTGATTATGAACTCCAGGATGTTTAGTATCAAGTAAAGATTGAGCTAGTATTTTAAACTCTTTAATTCCTTTTGTACTATTAATAGGAATATCAATTCCAAAATACCTAGCTAAAACTCTATAAACATTTCCATCTACTACTGCATTAGGTTCATCAAAACAGATAGAAGCAATAGCAGAAGCTGTATAATCTCCAATTCCTTTTAGTTTAATAAGCTCTTTATAGGTTGATGGAAATTTCCCATTAAGTTCATTAGAAACATATTTAGCGGTAAAATGAAGATTTCTAGCTCTTGAATAATAACCCAATCCTTGCCACATTTTTAACACCGTACTTTCGTCTGCATTTGCTAGGTCTTTTAACGTCGGAAAAGCTTCAGAAAAAGCAAGGTAATAACTCATTCCTTGAGCAATTCTTGTTTGTTGTAGCATGATTTCAGATAACCAAACCAAATATGGGTCTTTAGTTTTGCGCCATGGCAAATCTCTTTTTGTTTGTAAATACCAGTAAATTAATATGTTAGAAAAATGCATCAAAAAATTTTACACTTGCAATATTACATCTTAAAATTGAGATATTTTTAACTGTTTCTTTTTATGGAATAGATTAATTATCATATATTTGCCACCGCATTTTTAAGAAAAAACAACGTAAAATATAGTAACATGACGAAAGCAGATATTGTATCGAAAATCTCGGACAAATCAGGAATTGAGAAGGCAGATGTATTAGCAACAGTAGAAGCATTTATGACCGAAGTAAAGGGTGCTTTAGAACAAGGAGATAATGTTTATTTAAGAGGTTTTGGTAGTTTTATCATCAAAACAAGAGCTGAAAAAACAGGAAGAAACATCTCTAAGAACACTACTATTAAAATTCCAGCTCACAATATTCCAGCTTTTAAGCCAGCGAAAACTTTTACCGAAGGTGTAAAAAGTAAAGTGGTAGTAAAGTAATTAATACAAATCTAAATCGAAAGATTTATAAAACATTAGATAATTATGCCAAGTGGTAAAAAAAGAAAGAGATCAAAGATCTCAACACACAAACGCAAGAAAAGAGCTAGAGCAAACAGACACAAGAAAAAGTAAGGTCTGAACCTTACTCTTTCTTTTTGCTTTTTAGCCAAAAAAACGTTCATTGAAATAGAGGTTTTTAATTCTGCATACGCAGAAGCCTCGTACGGTATTAACAAATAATACCTGTTTAATTTAATCCATTATTTGTTTATTTATAGACAAATAGTATAAAACCAGTTCAGTATGAAAACAGAATTAATAATTCGTTCAAATTCATCTGATATTGATTTTGCCTTATTAAGAGATGGAAAACTTATAGAATTAAATAAAGAAACAACTGGTAATAAATTCTCTGTTGGCGATATTTTTTTAGCCAAAATTGGAAAAACATTATCGGGACTTAACGCTTCATTTGTAAATGTAGGATACCCAAAAGATGGGTTTTTACATTATCATGATTTAGGAGCGAAAGTACAGTCTTTAAATAATTTCATTAAGAAAGTAAGCACAGGTAAGTATAAAGAATTCACTTTAAAAAATTTCCGCTTTGAGAAAGACATTCACAAAGACGGAAAAATTAACGATGTACTAAAATCAGGTCAAAATTTATTAGTACAAATTGTAAAAGAACCTATTTCTACCAAAGGTCCTAGATTAAGCTCAGAGCTATCTATAGCAGGTAGATTTTTAGTTTTAGTTCCTTTTTCAGATAGAATTTCTGTTTCACAGAAAATAGAAGATCCTAAAGAAAAAGAACGTTTAAAAAGATTAGCAAAAAGCATTAGACCAAAAGGGTTTGGTGTTATTTTGAGAACTGTTGCTGAAGGAAAAAAAGTAGCAGAGCTAGACAAAGATTTGCAAAACTCATTAGAGCGTTGGAAAACCATGTGTAAGCGAATTGCAAACACGAATACACCAACCAAAGTATTGAGTGAATTAAACAGAGCATCTTCAATCTTACGAGATGTAATGAATGATTCTTTTACAAACATTGTTACCAATGATGAAACTCTTAAAGTAGAAATTAAAGAGTATTTACAAGAAATCTATCCTGAAAAGGAAAAGATTGTAAAGCTTCATAAATCTGCAACTCCTATTTTTGAAAAATATGGAATAGAACGCCAAATAAAAACATCTTTTGGCAAAACTGTTTCTATGAGTAGAGGAGCTTATTTAGTGATAGAACACACTGAAGCATTACACGTAATAGATGTAAATAGTGGTAACCGTTCTAACAAAGCTGGGTCTCAAGAAGAAACTGCATTAGAAGTTAATTTAATTGCTGCCACAGAGATTGCAAGACAATTGCAATTAAGAGATATGGGAGGAATTATTGTTGTTGACTTCATTGATATGCATAGTGCAGAAAACAGAAATAAATTGTTTCAGCACCTAAAAGAACACATGTCTTTTGATAGAACAAAACATAAAATATTACCACCTAGTAAATTTGGATTAATTCAAATAACTAGACAAAGAGTTCGGCCTGAACTCAGTATTAAAACAACAGAACCAAACCCAAGTAACGGTGGAGAGGTAGAAGCTCCGATTGTTTTGTTAGATAAAATTGAAGCCGATTTGGAGCGTGTCATTTCAAATCCTAAGAATAAAAATGTTGAATTAAATGTTCATCCTTTTATTGCTTCCTATTTAACGAAAGGAATATCGTCGATTCGTTTCCGATGGTATTTAAAACACAAAAAGTGGATTACTATTATGCCTAGAGATGCTTATAAGTATTTGCAGTACAAATTTAAAATTGTACGTAAATAAGGCAATTATATATCAACAAAAAACCCGCATTGTTTCCAATGCGGGTTTTTTATTTTATAAAGTTTATGCTTATTTATTGACAGCTAACTTTGTATCTTCTTTCCAAGTATTTACAGATGCTACTGCATTATTTTCGTAATTAACTTGACGTAAAATATTTTTATTCCAATGAAACCAAGTTCCTACTTTTTTACCTTCTTTGTAAAAACCTACGGCAACTTTATTTCCTTTTTTATCAAATTGAGTCCATTCTCCAGTTAATTTTTTGTCCTTAAAAAAACCTTGTTTCTCAACCGACCCGTCAGCATAATAATAAGTAGCTTTTACTTTATCTCCTGCAGCTTCAAATGTAGGCTCTTTTTCCTGTGCGTTTACTAACGAGAATGATAGTAAAAAAGCGATTGCTAGTAATTTTTTCATGGTATATAGGGTTTTAATTAACTTATTGTTTACACAAAAGTACACAAAAATTTACATTTAGCAAACTTTTGATTAACTTTCTCTTAACATTAAGTTTACATTAGAACCAAAATCCTAAATTAAAGAGCCAATATTGTTGGTTACTTTCTGGAGACCAGCTGTATTTAAGCTCTATTGGTCCTAGTCTACTATCTAAACTATAACCAATCGCGTAACCTGAAAGAACATCTTCAAACAAGTCTTTACCATCACTAAATACGTTTTCGTCTACTCTTGCATAATTAGCTATCAATAGTGCATAGTTATTTTTTAAAATCTTATATCTCAATAAAAATTCTGATCTAAGAAATGATTTGTTAGACAGTTGTGCAAACTCGTATCCATACATCGGGAAAAAGGTGTTGATGTAGTTTTGATTGTATCCCCCAACAAAAAAATCAAACACTTCAGATTCTGGGTTTTCAAAAGTAAAACCTGCATCATTTGTATATTGAAAAGTCAATCGATTAAAAAAAGTTGTTGCAAAACCAATTCGTCCACTTATTTGAGGAAAAGCTTTAAAATTATTTAAATAATTTGAAGACCATGCATAATATTTACCTCCAACATCTGCGTAAAACCCTTTGGTTGGAAATGACTTATTGTTATAAGTATCTAATTTTAGATATGCAGAAAAATTTAAATAATTACTATTGTCAAATGTAACTCTGTTGTTGTTTTGTGAAGTAATTGTTTCTGTGGTGACTTGCAGCTTCTTAAACTCTGCTCCAAAACCTAGTGCAAATTTTCTACCAAAGGTGGTTTGAATAAAGATCTCATTGGTAAAGTCTTTGTAATTTAACTCAATTCTGTTAACATTAGGGTTGTCTGTATTGTTAAATAATGCATTGGTATTAAAATGATTATATCTTGACTTAAACCCAAAACTGGTATAAAACCCATTGTCAACAAAATAATTAAGATTGTATCGTATTCTATCACCTAAGATTAAATCAAAAGACAGCTCATCATTATTTAATAAAAGGCTTTTGTGAACATAATTTGCTAAAATTGCTGATTGGTATAGCTCATCATAATGTGCTCCTAAACCTACTGTTGTTTTTAATTTTTCTTCTTTGACATAAAAATGAACTTTATCTCCAATGATTTTATAATTTATTTGATCATAATTACCTGTGGATGACAAAAAAGTAATTCTTTTATTAAGTTCTTTTCTAGTTATTTTATCTCCAACTCGTATGCTCAATTTACCCCTTAAGTAGGCAGGTGTATAGTTGTCGGCTCCAAATATTTTTATTTCTTTAATTACAAATTCATTATCCAGCAGAATTAAATTTTCTTTCTTTTTTTTAGAGTGTTGCAATTGAGCAATACTATCAAATGTTTGTCTATATTTTATACCTGTCTCTTCCCCTTTTTGCATGATTTCTTTACTTTTATCAAAATCTACAACAGTGAAATCTGAAATATCGGGCTTAATATAAATATCTGAATCTGCAGCACCTTTTTTACTTTGCTCATAAATATCATAGCTAACTATTTGATTCAAAATAGTAATCACAGAATTTAATCCTTCTCTTTTTGTTAAATCACTTTGAACATCTACACCAATAATAATATCAACATCTTTAGTTTTCATAATATCTGAAGGAAAATTGTTTGCAATTCCTCCATCAATTAATAAGTGTTTATTGACTTCTACAGGATTTAATAATGTAGGGAAAGAAGCACTTGCTCTTAATGCCAAAGGAAGAGAACCTTCTTCTAATAAAACCATTTTACCCGTTTCTGCATCAGTTGCAACACAAAAAAACGGAATGGGAAGTTGATTAAAATTAGAAATACTGTCTAAATGAGATAGGGCATTTGAAAATAAATCTAAGACATTTTGACCTTTAGAGACGGCTCTTGGCAACCCAATTCCTTTTCTAGTAACAGGCAATACGATGGCATAATTTTCTCCATATTCTTTTTCAAAAAATGGTTTTGAGTTACGTGGTAAAACGTCTTGTAAAATATCTTGAAGGTTAATAGAGTTCACAATCTTTTCTATTTGTACCCCGGTATAACCTGCAGCGTATAAGCCACCTATTATGGCACCCATACTTGTTCCTCCTATATAATCTATTTGTAAACCTGCTTTATCAATTTCTTTTAAAACTCCAATATGAGCTAATCCTTTTGCACCACCTCCACTTAACACCAAACCAATTTTTGGTTGTTTCTGTTGAGAAAACATCAATATTGGGAAAAGCAAAAAGAAAAGTACAGCCTTTTTCATTTTTATGGATTGAAATATTTGAAGACTTTTTTTGCTCTTGCATCACCTACAACAGCCTTGAGTTCTTCAAATGTAGCATTTTTAACACGCTTTGCAGATTTAAATTTACGTAATAACGATGTGATGGTCTGTTTACCAATAGCTGGTATTTGTTCTAATTCTGATTGAATAGCACTTTTACTTCTTTTATTTCTGTGTAAGGTAATTCCGAATCTATGCGCTTCATTTCTTAAAAATTGTATGATTTTAAGTGATTCAGATTTTTTATCTAAATACATCGGAATTGGATCTCCTGGATAATAAATTTCTTCTAACCTTTTTGCAATTCCTATGATGGCTATTTTGCCTCGTAACCCTAAAAGATCTAAACTTTTTAGTGCAGATGATAGTTGTCCTTTTCCTCCATCAATAACAATTAGCTGAGGCAGTGGTTCGTCTTCAGCTAATAATCGCTTATATCTTCTAAAAACTACCTCTTCCATCGAAGCAAAGTCGTTTGGCCCTTCAACTGTTTTAATATTATAATGACGGTATTCTTTTTTACTAGGTTTTCCATCTTTAAAAACAACACAAGCTGCCACCGGATGTGTTCCTTGTATATTAGAATTATCAAAACATTCTATATGCCTTGGTTCTTCAGAGAGTCTTAAATCTTTCTGCATTTGGGCCATGATTCTTTTTACATGACGATCTGGATCTGCTATTTTTATTTGTTTGAATTGCTCTTGTCTATAGTATTTTGCATTTCGCTCAGAAAGTTCTATGATTCGTTTCTTATCTCCTAATTTAGGCACGGTAACTTTTACTGTATCCCCTAAATCAACTTTAAATGGAACATACACTTCTTTAGACATTGAATTAAATCGCTGTCTGATTTCTACAATTGCTAATGATAAGATTGCTGCATCTGTTTCGTCTAACTTCTTTTTAATTTCTGTAGTATGTGATTGAATGATAGAACCGTTGGCAATCTTAAAAAAATTGACATATCCGTAGCTTTCATCTGAAATAATGGAAAATACGTCTACATTATTGATAGATGGATTTACAATGGTTGATTTTGCTTGATAGTTAGACAATAAATCTAACTTTTCTTTCACTTTTTGAGCTTCTTCAAACTCCATTTTTTCTGCAAAACCCATCATCATTTCTTGAAACTTTTCTAAACTTTCTTTAAAGTTTCCTTTCACGATATTTCTAATGGCTTTAATAGCTTCATTATAATTTACTTCGCTTTGAAAATTTTCACAGGGTCCTTTACAGTTTCCTAAATGATATTCTAAACACACCTTGTACTTTCCTGCATCAATTTTTTCTTTAGATAAATCATATTTACATGTTCTTAAAGGATATAACTCTCTAATTAAATCAAGCAGAACTTTTACAGTTCTAACACTCGTATATGGGCCAAAATATTCAGAGCCGTCTTTGATAACTATACGGGTCATAAAAACTCTGGGGAAACGTTCTTTTTTAATACAAATCCAAGGATAGGTTTTATCATCTTTTAACATGATATTATACCTTGGTTGATACTTCTTAATTAGATTATTTTCCAATAACAAAGCATCGGTTTCTGTATTTACAACAATGTGTTTTATCGTAACTATTTTCTTTACAAGAATTCTAGTTTTTGCATTTTCATGGGTTTTTGTAAAATACGATGCCACTCGCTTTTTTAAATTCTTTGCTTTTCCAACATATAAAATTTTATCTTCTTTATCATAATATTGATAAACACCAGGGGAATCTGGTAAGGTTTTAAGTTGGATTTCGAGTGAAGTTGACATCTCACGAAAATACCATTTTTATTCATTTTTTAAATGCCTTTTAAAAACTTCTGATTATTAGACAAATAACTTCTGCATCCCTATTTATAGGTAGCTATAAATGGTTAGGTATTTATACTTGTTTTTCCAAGTATTAATACGTAGTATTAGTATTGTTTAGCAAAAAAACGCATTTTTAAGTTTCTTAATTAACTTAAAACTTAAAACACAATGAAAAATTATCAAATCCCCCTAAGTAAAGCAGCAGAATGGACAGCACTTTGGCGTGAAAGATGTCCTAATAATTGTAAAGCTTTTTTATTACCTGTTGAAGATTTAATTGGAGTACTTAAAGAAATGAACATTATACAAGAACAAAAAGGAGGGCTTTTTAAAATTGATGAAGGTGAAAGTGAATATGCGCGTGCCTATATGGCAATTGATGCTCTAGAAACAAAAGGAGCCGGAGAAAAAGTTCTTTTAGTAGGGACTAAAAAAGAACCTTTAACCAAAGAAAAAAATGTTTACAGAGATATTATAAATGGAGATATCATGGCTAAAGATGGTGATCCAGGAACTGGAATTTATGATTTTACTGAACCTTGCCCAGATGATTGCGATCCTAACAGCCCTTTATTTGGAGGATAAAAAAATATGATTAATTCAAAAATTTTAACATATATTGGATATCTATTTTTGCTAATTAATGTTACAGCATACCTTATAAGCTATAGAAAAAAACCTATGGCTTTTAAGGTGTTGTTTTACTATTTAGTTCTGACATTAATAATACAGGCTTATGGTCATGTTCTAGCGACACAATCGTCATATAATATATTTTTATCACATTATTATTTTATTGGTCAATTTTTAATACTGAGTCTTTTTTTTTATAAAACTTTAAAAAACAAATTAGTTAAACCCATTATTTATTTAGTTATTTCTGGGGTTTTAATATCCCTATTTGCTCAATATTTTATTACTCCAAATATATATTACAAATTTAATTTGTTTGAAATATTAATAACATCTGTACCTGTAATTATCTATAGTTTTATTTTTCTTGTACAGAGAATTTCTAATCCTGAAAAAAAATTCAATTATTTTATATCAGGTTTATTCATTTATGTATTGTGTAGTACCTTACTATTTGTTGCGGGTAATATCTCTTCAGAAATAAAAAAAGTTATTTGGCGAGCAAACAATATTCTTTATATACTATTTCAAGTACTAATATTTATAGAATGGTATAGGAATTTTAGAAAAAAAGATTAATTAACCTGAACTAAAAACAGGTAAATACACCTGTTTTATTTAATATATGTTCTATAATTTTGAAATACATACTTATGTTTTTTATAAATTAGAAACAATCAACAACCCTAAATGAAGAATCTCTTTTCGGAAGAAAATCAAATAGTTACCATTGTAATTATTAGTGTGTTATTGTTATTATTAATGTCAGTAGCACTCTTGCTCTTTTTCTTCTTTAGTCGAAAAAGAATTATTGAAAAAGAATTAGAGAAAACAGCACTGGCTTTAAAGCATCAAAAAGATATGATTTATGCCACAATTGTAACACAAGAAATGGAGCGTAAACGAATTGCTCAAGACTTGCACGATGATATTAGTTCTAAACTAAATGTTATTTTATTAAACTCAAATTTTTTAATTGACGGAGAATTGTCTGCAGAGGAATATACAAAAGTTAATAAGAACATTATAAAAGTAAGTAAAAAAGCACTCTCTAGCGCAAGAAAAATAGCACATGATTTGTTACCAGCCATTTTAGAAGAGTTTGGGTTATTTTCTGCTATTGAAGAATTAATAGATGACTATAATACAAGTAAAAAAGTAACCATCGTTTCTGAAATAGAATACCCTAAAAGTTATTTGGGAAAAACAGAAGAGTTACATGTATTTAGAATCATTCAAGAACTTATAAATAATTCCATTAAACATGGAAAAGCAACAAATATTGAACTAGATTTTATCTTTAAAAATGATCATTTAGTTCTTAGTTTTAATGACAATGGAATGGGTTTTTCCGAAAATGAAGATTCTCTAAAGAAAGGTTTAGGAATGAAAAATATAGAAAGTAGAGTAGAATTACTGAATGGAAAATTCACCATAAAAAGCGAAACAAATAAAGGAGTAAAAGCATTATTAATAATTTAAAAATTTCCCCCATGAAAGAAAAAATTAAAATCGCAATTGCAGATGATGAAGAATTGTTTAGAAAAGGTATGTATTTTCTTTTAGAAAAGTCAACTAGTTTTGAAGTGTTATTTGAAGCAAAGAATGGTCAAGAATTAATTGATCTTTTAAAAACTTCAGAAAAGAGACCTTCCATCATTTTAATGGACTTAAAAATGCCTGTTTTAAACGGTGTTGAAACCACAAAAATTATCCATAAAGAATACCCGGAAATAAAGATTATTGCACTAACAAGTTACAATGGAAAATCATTTATCACCAATATGATTGATGCAGGCGCTTCTTCCTATTTAACAAAAAACACCAGTCCCAAAGACGTCATTTACACGATTAAAGAAGTGGACGAAAAAGGATTTTATTATGATCAAGATGTTATGAAAATGATTCATGAAAACTTATTGTCTTCTAGCGGAAAACGTATTAAAAGTGATTTAGACAAAAACCCACTTTCAAAAAGAGAATTAGACGTTTTGGAGTTGATTTGTTCTGAATATACTACTAATGAAATTGCAGATAAGCTTTTTATTAGTCCAAGAACTGTTGATGGTCACAGAAACAACTTGCTCTTAAAAACAGGATCAAAAAATGTAGCTGGTTTGGTTATCTATGGAATTCAGAAAAAATTAGTGGAATTATCTCCTAATTTTAATTCCTAAAATTAAGCTGCTTTTTTCTCTTCTTTTGGGAAAGCTTTTTTACTGAAAAGAAATAATAATCCTACACCTACAGATATGTAAAAATCTGCTGGGTTAAAAATATAGCTAAAGAAACCACCTGGTTCTCCTCCTATAAACGGTATCCATTCCGGCCAAACTCCTTCCCAAAAAGGAAAATAGAACATGTCTACTACTTTACCATGAAATAGTTCCCCGTAAGGTTTGTCTGAAAATAATGTAGCAACTCCATTTCTTGGAGTATCAAAAATAACTCCGTAAAAAATTGAATCTATTATATTTCCAACAGCACCAGCAAAAATTAACCCAATAGCAATTACTACAATGTTTGGTAGCTTACTCTTAACCGTATTTGCCAACCAGTAAATAATTCCTCCAACAGCAATTAATCTAAAAAGTGTAAGGAATAATTTACCTCCTTTTCCTCCAAATTCAAATCCCATTGCCATACCGTTATTCTCTACAAAATGAATTCTAAACCAATCAAAAACAAGTACTTCTTCACCTAAGACAAAGTTAGTTTTAATATAAATTTTTATAATTTGATCAATTAAAATAGCAAGAATTACTGTAAGTATTGCGATGTTTTTTTTAGACATATTTCTTTTATTCTAGTAACAAAAATAAGAATATTATTGAGTTTATTGTTGTGTTAAGACAACATTGGCTTTCGAAGATTTAATTATTAACCGACGGTCTTTATGTTCTTTGATTCTATAGGATGATTTTTGAACTTTCTCGTTAAATTTAATACTTACTTTTTTAGTTTTTATATCTAGTGAAGCGTCATTTACCATCGCATAAATAGTGCCTGTAGAAAGTTCAACTTCTGTAATTCCTTTAATTTCCTGAAAGTTAATGTCTCCGCTTTTTATCAGAATTCTTAAAATTCCTTCATAAGCATTTGTATTTATGTTGATCGTTTCGCCAAAAACAGTTACTTTTCTTCCTTTTGGAATTTTAATAATTGCTTTTATTTTTGAAGTCTTTAACGATGCAAGCTTGCTACTTTCTTTAAGGTTTGTTGTAATACTTAAAACACAATTAAAGTCATTACAACTTACATTTTCTAAGATCCCAAAATCAGCATCTAAAATGATTATTTCTAGTTTTTTTTGTAGTCGATTCTTCAATCAATAAATGATCAATACCAGCAGTTTTAAATTCAATAAACGAGGCATCACTTTCTATTGTTTTTGAAATTTGCTGTTGCCCAAAAACAATAAAATTGATCAGTAGAAATGTTGTGAATATTACTTTTTTTATAAAAATAAAAAAGCTTCCAAATTTGGAAGCTTTTAATTTATTGTCGTCTTTTTGCCTCAATGCTTAATGTTGCATGAGGAACTAATTTTAATCGTTCTTTCTGAATTAATTTTCCAGTAACTCTACAAACTCCGTAAGTTTTATTTTCAATTCTAACTAACGCATTTTTTAAGTCTCTGATAAACTTTTCTTGACGAATAGCTAACTGAACGTTTGCTTCTTTACTCATAGTTTCAGAACCTTCCTCGAAAGATTTAAACTGAGGAGAAGTGTCATCAGTACCATTATTTAATCCGTTCTTATATGAACTCTCTAACAAAGCTAAATCTTCTTCAGCTCGTTCTATTTTCTTTAAGATGATTTCTTTAAACTCTTGTAAATCTTCATCAGAATATTTTGCACTTGTATCCGGCATGATTTTACATTTTATGTATTAATATTTTACTTTTGATGGTGTCAAACTCTATCTCTGTTCCATCGATTAATTGATCTACAAAAACCAATTCACTGGTTAGTGTTTCACTCATAATATACTCTTTATTATTGTTGATAGATTCTTCCAAATCTTCAAATCTCAATATGGTTAATTGAATTCTATCTGTAACTTCTAGACCATTGTCTTTTCTAGCATTCTGAATTCTATTTATCAACTCTCTCGCTACTCCTTCTTTTCTCAAATCTTCTGTAATGGTAACATCTAAAGCTACGGTAATTGCTCCTTCATTTGCCACTAACCATCCTTCAATATCTTTAGAAGCGATCTCTACATCTGCGACTTCCAAGTTAATCATTTTTCCGTCAAGTTCAACAGTTATTTTTCCGTCTTTTTCAATTGTTGCAATGTCTTCTTTTGTAAAGTTTCGTATTGCATTGGCAATCAATTTCATGTCTTTCCCAAATTTTGGGCCTAAGGTTTTAAAATTTGGCTTAATCTGTTTTACTAAAATATCTGAGGCATCTTCTAACAATTCTATCTCTTTGATATTTACTTCATGTTTTATCAAATTAGAAACTGCTAAAATTGATGCTTTCTGCTCTAAACTTTCAACAGGAATCATTATTTTTTGTAATGGTTGGCGAACTTTAATTTTCTCTTTTGCTCTTAATGATAAGACTAAAGAAGAAATAGTCTGTGCATCTTCCATTTTGCGTTCTAATGCTTTATCTACATAGGAGACGTCAAAACTTGGAAATTGTGACAGGTGAATACTCTCAAAATTTTCTTTGTTCGTTACAGCATTTAAATCTAAGTACAATCTATCCATAAAAAATGGAGCAATGGGTGCACCTAATTTTGCAATCGTTAACATGCAAGTATACAACGTTTGATATGCAGAAATTTTATCTTGTTGGTAATCTCCTTTCCAGAATCTTCTTCTACTTAAACGAACATACCAGTTACTCAAATAATCTTGTGTAAAATCTGATATCGCTCTTGCTGCTCTTGTAGGTTCGTACTCTGAATAAAATTTATCTACTTTCTGAATTAAGGTGTGTAATTCTGATAAAATCCAACGATCAATTTCTGGCCTTTCTGCTAAAGCGATGTCTGCTTCTTTATAAGAGAATCCGTCAATATTTGTGTATAAGGTAAAGAACGAATACGTATTGTATAAGGTTCCGAAAAACTTGCGTTTTACTTCTTCTATACCTTCAATATCAAATTTTAAATTATCCCACGGGTTTGCATTCGCAATCATATACCAACGCGTTGCATCGGCTCCGTATTTTTCTAATGTTTCAAAAGGATCTGTTGCATTTCCAAGACGTTTCGACATTTTTTGTCCGTTCTTATCTAAAACCAATCCATTAGAAACTACATTTTTATAGGCTACAGAATCAAAAACCATGGTTCCTATGGCATGTAAAGTATAGAACCATCCACGAGTTTGATCGACTCCTTCTGCAATAAAATCGGCAGGGAATGATTTGTTCTCGTCTATTAATTCTTTATTTTCAAACGGGTAGTGCCACTGTGCATAAGGCATCGATCCAGAATCAAACCATACATCTATTAAATCACTTTCGCGATTCATCGGTTTCCCAGAAGGTGAAACCAATACAATTTGATCAACAATGTTTTTATGTAAATCGATGGTTGCATAGTTTTCGTCGGACATATTACCAACTTCAAAGGCTGCAAAAATATCGGCTTCAAGAACTCCAGCTTCTACTGCTTTCTTCATTTCTCTTTTCAATTCTTCTACAGAACCAATACAGATTTCTTCTTTCTTATCCTCTGTTCTCCAAATAGGCAGTGGAATTCCCCAGTAACGAGAACGCGATAAATTCCAATCGTTTGCATTTGCCAACCAGTTTCCAAAACGACCTTCACCAGTTGATTTCGGTTTCCAGTTAATCGTTTTATTCAACTCATGCATTCTATCTTTTACATCGGTTACCTTAATAAACCAGGAATCTAAAGGATAGTATAAAATTGGTTTGTCTGTTCTCCAACAATTTGGATAACTGTGCTTGTATTTTTCAACCTTAAAGGCTTTGTTTTCTTCTTTTAATTTGATCGCTAGTTCAACATCAATTGATCTTTCTGGAGCTTCACCATCTTTGTAATATTCATTCTTGACATACTTTCCTCCAAACTCACCAACTTCGGGTCTAAATCGACCTTGTAAGTCGACCAAAGGAACTAAATTATCGATCTCATCCTTAACCAACATTGGCGGAATCTCTGGAACTGCTTGTTTTGCAACAATTGCATCATCTGCTCCAAATGTAGGTGCTGTGTGTACAATTCCTGTTCCGTCTTCAGTGGTTACAAAATCACCAGCAATTACTCGAAAAGCATCTTGTGGATTGTCATTTGGCAATACATATTTCAATAATTGCTCGTAACGAATTCCAACTAAATCTTTTCCTACAAATTCTTTGATAATATGAAAAGGAATTTTTTTATCCCCAGAATTATACTCTTTTAAACCTTCTGAAGTTTCAACTTCAACATTGTTTTTTCCTCCAAATTGTTTTCCAACTAACTTCTTTGCTAGAATTACTTTTGTTGGCTCAAAGGTGTATTGATTGAAGGTGTCAACTAACACATATTCAATTTTTGGTCCAACTGTTAGAGCGGTATTGCTCGGTAAAGTCCATGGAGTTGTTGTCCAAGCTAAGAAGTAAACGTCTCCTTCATTTTGTAAAAAATCTGGAAGTGTTTCCGTCGCTGCTTTAAACTGCGCAATCACTGTTGTGTCTGTAACATCTTGGTAGGTTCCAGGTTGATTTAACTCGTGTGAACTCAATCCTGTCCCTGCTTTTGGAGAATAGGGTTGAATGGTATATCCTTTGTACAAAAGATTTTTGTTGTAAATCTCTTTTAACAACCACCAAACACTCTCCATGTATTTTGGTTCATAGGTAATATAAGGGTCATCCATATTTACCCAATACCCCATTTTCTGAGTTAGGTCATTCCAAATATCTGTATAACGCATTACGGCTTTACGACACGCGGCATTGTATTCTTCTACAGAAATTGTTTTTCCAATATCTTCTTTTGTGATTCCTAATTCTTTTTCTACCCCCAATTCAATTGGCAAACCGTGCGTATCCCAACCTGCTTTACGCTTTACTTGGTAACCTTTCATGGTTTTATAACGTGGAAAAATATCTTTGATCGCTCTTGCCAATACGTGATGAACACCAGGCAATCCGTTTGCGGATGGTGGTCCTTCAAAAAACACATAAGGCTTATTGCCTTCTCGGGTAGAAACACTTTTTTCAAAGATGTTATTCTCTTCCCAATATTTGAGCATATCTTTAGCTACATTCGGTAAGTTAAGTCCTTTATATTCAGGAAACTTTGCACTCATAAATCACATTTTCTAATAAGAATGCGAAAATACATATTTTCCCGTAATTCTATCAGTAAGACTGTGAAAAATAACGGAATTTCAATCTAGATTTTTACTTAAAATTTCTCTTTTTTAATCATATAAGAAATTTTCAACACCACAAATTGAAACATTCTACCAAAAAGCTTGTTGTATTTAAAATTGAATAAACTCTGAACCATGTCGTCTATATCAAAGTTTTTATGAAAGAATTTGACTCTGTTCTCTACTTGTTCATCGGAATACTTACTGTACATTCTTCTTCCAGACATCTCGCTAAGTCTCCATTTTAACAACTTTTTTCTTCTCCAGGTTTTTCTATAGCTTGAAAAATTGGTAGTGCCTTTTATAAGGTATTCATCGATATATTTACAGGCTAAATCTGCAGTTTGCATTGCATACCGAATTCCTTCACCACCACGTGGATTGATGGCTGACACAGAATCGCCAACAGCAATGATTTTATTATGATAGAATTTATCATTGAGTCCGGGACTATAACGTAAAATTCCGCCGTGTTTATCGAGTATTTTGAAGTTTTTACTTTGAATATATTCTTCAATGATTTTCTCGGTTATTTTTCTGGTGGTTTTATTTGTTTTCTCTTGATCGTTAGATTTAAGATGTGTTTTTCCAGCACCAACTTTTAAAATTCGGTTTTCCATTGGAAAAATCCACGAGTATCCTTTTATGGCCCATTTATGCCCTAAAAAGAATAGTAATTTACCCTTATATTGATCGTATATTTCTTGTTCAACTTCAATTAAATATTCGGTACCACTACCAAGCTCCATTTGGGGTTGCTCTTCTTTTTCATCGTACATTACTTTTCTTAAAGGACCTGTAGCATCCACTGCTATTTTGGCATCAACTTTTACTGTTTCTGAAGTTTCAGTATTTAAAAGTTCTACTGAAACATTATCTTCTGTGACTTGTTTTTTTGTGTATCGATGTCCAAGTAAAATATCTCCGCCATTAGCAACACATTCGTCAGCTAAAAATTGACGGAGTTTTTTAAAATCTAACACTACTCCTTTAGCAGTTTCACCTTTCCAATGGTATTTATCTTTTGTGCATTGAATGACAAGATCATTCCAATATGATCCTATAATTGAATCCGGTAAATCAAATTCTTTAAGAGGTTCGAGTGTCATTCCAGCACTAGAAAAGTCATTTTGATTGAAGTCTTGAGATTTTTCAACAAGCAAAACTTTATGTCCTTTTTTTGCTAAATTTCTGGAAGCTTGACCTCCTGCAGGACCGCCGCCAATAACAATTACATCATACTTTTCATTTGTCATAAAATAGTGCTTCTGAAAATTAAGACAATCCTCGTTCTTTTTTTATAGTCTCGTATGCCGCTTGAATACTTTGGAATTTTTCTTGAGCTCCTTTTAAATGTTCTTTACCAAGACCTACTAATTTATCTGGATGATATTTTTTAACCATTTTTCTGTAAGCTTTTTTTAATTCAGAATCTGAGGCTGATTTATCAATTTCAAGAATTTTATATGCACTTTCTGAAGAATTATAAAACATGGCTTTGATCGATTCAAAATCATATTGGTTGATGTATAAATATCCAGCCATTTTACGAATCTCAGCAACTTCAATTTCTGAAACATGATCGTCTGATTTTGCAATACCAAATAAAAAATGAAGTAATTGTAATCTTGAAGAATGCGGCATGTGTTGACGAATCTGAATACAAACTTGCCTAGAAGAAACTTGCTTTTTCATAACGCCTTTAAACAACTGAAAAGCTTTGTTTGCTCTGTCTTTACCATACATACCAACAAACTGAGTTCTTACAAAATTTAATTCTCTTTCATCAACTTTTCCGTCAGCTTTGATGACAATAGATGCCAAAACCAATAAGCTTATTTCAAAATCTCCACTTAAGGTTTGTGTTTTAGTTTGTTGATATTGTTGTTGAAACTCTTTTTGTTCTTTTACAAAATCTTCTTTTGTGTATTTATCTATGACAAATCCAGCAGCAAAACCAATTGCCGCTCCAATTGGACCTGCAAATGAAAACCCAATTCCGGCTCCAAGCCATTTTGAAAAATTACTCATCTATTTTCCTTTTTGATGCTCAAATATACTATTTTGATTGTGTTATATTCCTTATCTTTGTAGTCTAAATTTTAAAAAATTATGTATCCAGAAGAATTAGTAAAACCGATGCGTGAAGAATTGACAAAAAACGGTTTTTCAGCTTTATATACAGCAGAAGATGTAGACAATGCAATTGCTGCAAAGGGAACCACCCTAGTGATGGTAAACTCTGTTTGTGGATGTGCTGCTGGAACTGCAAGACCAGGAACTGTCGCTTCTTTACAATTTGATAAGAAACCAGATAATCTAACAACTGTTTTTGCAGGAGTTGATAAAGAATCTACTCAAAAAGCAAGAGAGCATATGATTCCTTTTCCTCCATCATCGCCAGCTGTGGCTTTATTTAAAGATGGTGAATTAGTTCATATGTTAGAGCGTCATCATATTGAAGGACGATCAGCTCAAATGATTGCAGAGAATTTAATTTCTGCATACAATGAGTTTTGTTAAGAATTATTAGAAATTTTTAAAATCCACTTTATCCAAAGTGGATTTTTTATTTATAAATATGGATAAAATAAAAATAATAGACAACACAATTGCCTTTGTAAAAGAAACTTTGCAGGGTGCTGAAGGTGGTCATGACTGGTTTCATATAGAACGTGTTTTTAAGAATGCAATTCTTATTGCAAAGGATGAAAATGTAGATGAGTTTGTGGTAAGTTTAGGGGCCTTATTACACGACATTGCAGATGCGAAGTTTTATAATGGGGATGAAACTATTGGTCCAAAAAAAGCAAGATCTTTTTTAGAAACTCAGAAAGTAGATGAAGAAATTATTGTTCATATTGAAAATATTATAAAATTTATTTCTTTTAAATCTTCTTTTGAATCTGGTGAAAAATTTACTTCTTTAGAGTTGAACGTCATTCAGGATGCCGATCGCTTAGATGCTATTGGAGCTGTTGGAATTGCTAGATGTTTTAATTATGGTGGGTATAAAAATCGCGCATTATATGATCCTGAAATTCCACCAAATCTACAAATGACTAAAGAAGAATATAAAAATTCTACCTCACCTACAATTAATCACTTTTATGAAAAGTTGTTGATTTTAAAAGATCATATGAAGACTAAAACAGGGAAGCGAATCGCTGGTGAAAGACATACATATATGGAAGGTTTTTTAAAGCAATTCTATGACGAATGGAACGCATTAAAATAAAGAAGCTAGGAACTAATTAACTTTCTTTAGCTACTTCTAAAGCTGTTAATTTATATTCTAAAATAGACAATTCTTCTGCATTCTGAATAATCTCTTCTGCGGTAAGATTTGTACTTGAATTTATGTATTCAATAATCTCTTTACTTTTTACAGTATAATATTCTATCGCTTTATCAACTTTTTTATTCATAGCAAGTTTCTTTTTAAATTTAATTTACTGCAACATTTTCTTCATTTCTCCTCTGTATTTTGAAGCACTCTTACCGGTAATTTCTTTAAATAATTTATTGAAATGAGAAAAATTATTGAATCCGCATTCATAAGATATTTCAGTTATACTTGTCTGACTCTCGGACAACAATTTAGTAGCATGCACAACACGATATTCATTTACTAATTTTGTAAATGTTTTCCCAGTCGCTTTTTTAAAATACCTGCAAAAAGCTGGAACTGTCATCGTTGCAACACTTGCAATTTCATCTAAACTAATATGTTCTTTAAAGTTTTCATTGATATGCTTGTAGATGGCATCTAACTTAGAGCTGTCTTGCAATTCTGTTTCAAAAGCATATCCGTCTGCATTTAAAAGGGTATAATCTTCAGATTTTGCCAGTGTATAAAGGATTTCTAAAAAAAGAATAATTTTTTTAAAGCCTTCCTTTTCTACAAGTTTTTCAATTTTATTTCCAATTTTTTCTTTTGTTTTTACTCCAAAGAGAATTCCTTTTTTAGAACGTTCAAATAGTTCTTGGACTCCTTTCATTTCTGGAATTTCAAAAAAGTGTATTCCTAAAAAATCTTGTTTAAACTGAATTAGTGTTTCAAAACCATTAGTCGTTAATCGATCTGTAAAACCATTGTGAGGTAAATTTGGACCAATAAGAAGTAGTTGACTGTTGTTAAAATAGGATAGATGATTCCCAATATGCCTTTTCCCTTGACCTTTATTTACATAAACCAATTCTAATTCTGGATGAAAATGCCAAGATGCTTTGTGTGTTTTTAGAAATTCTGTGTGTTTTTTTACTAACAAAGAACTGCCAAATCCAGGATCTATCTTCTCTAAAGTAGGTTTCTTCTTATTCATTTTCAAGCTTGTCATACAAAATTACACCAGACTAAGTGTAAACATCTGTACAAAATTATCTATTATATATTCTATTTTAACTTTTAATGTGTTAAAAAATAAAATATTGGTTAAAATAACAAAGAATGTTGCCAATTCTATTGTTCATAAACTAGAACTTACTGGATATGTTTGTAAAAAATCTATAAAAATGAAAATACTAATTATAATAATATCAGCAGTTTTAATATTTCCGTTAGCGTTCTATTTAATATCATTAACGATGTCGGTTATAGCCAAAGAAAACAAATAGGTTTTCTTTATACAATTACCTCTTTTATTTAGTAGATTAATCCTTGGTCTTTATAATAAAAGTATTTGGGTTAAATATGTATAGAAATGTATTAATTCTGATGTTTTACAACAGATAAACACATCCGATATTTGTGGTAATAAAAACAGGGCTAAGTAAAATTAGAGCTGAAAAAGAAAGAGAAAAATTTATAGTAAACGATCGTGTATACAAACAAGCCTTCTTTGTAAGTGAACGTAATTTTGATTTGTTTTAAAAGCGAGCCTGTCATGGGGCTCGCTTTTTTATTCTTGTTTATTTTCCTGGAAAATCAGCTTTTCTCTTTTCTAAAAAAGCAGTCGTCCCTTCTTTAAAATCTTGGGTGCCAAAGCAGTTTCCGAATTCAGAAATCTCTACTTCAAACCCGTTTGTTCCATCTTCAAAATTAGCATTCACAGCCTTAATTGCTGCGCTAATGGCTACAGAAGAGTTTCGCATAATTTTGCTTGCTAATTTTTCTGCTAATGGTAATAATTCTTCTAATGAAGTCACATAGTTTACTAAACCTAATTCTTTTGCTTCATCGGCAGAGATCATTCCGGCAGTCATAATTAATTCCATCGCTTTTCCTTTTCCGACTAATTGTGGTAAACGTTGTGTTCCTCCATATCCAGGAATCACTCCTAGTGAAACTTCTGGTAATCCCATTTTTGCGTTGTCTGAAGCAATTCTAAAATGACAGGCCATTGCTAATTCTAATCCTCCTCCTAGAGCAAAACCATTGACGGCAGCTAAAACTGGAGTTGAGAGATTCTCTACAAAATTAAATAACATTTCTTGTCCTTTTGCCGCTAATCTTCCACCATTTTCTACAGAAAAATGTGCAAATTCAGAAATATCTGCTCCGGCTACAAATGCTTTTTCTCCACTTCCGGTAATGACAATTACTTTTACTGAATCGCTATTTTCTAAGCTTTCAAAAGCATTGTGTAATTCTTCTACCATTGCCTTATTTAAGGCGTTTAATTTTTTAGGTCTGTTGATGGTAATGATTGCCAATCCATTTTCTTGACTTACCAGGATATTTTCAAAATTCATACTACTATTTAATTTATATTTCTAGGTAAAATTACCATAAAGACTGTTCCTTTCCCTTCTTCTGATGTAAAACTTATAGAGCCTTCGTATGCTTCAATAATACTTTTAATCATTGGTAAACCAAGTCCCATTCCACTTGTTTTTGTCGTGAACTTTGGTTCAAATATTAACTGCTCTACTTCTTTTTGAATTCCTTTTCCATTGTCTGAAACTTCAATAAATATTTTATCCTTATCACAAGATACTTTTACATCAATTTTAGGGTTGTCAACTTTTTCAACTGCTTGGGTTGCGTTTTTAATTAAGTTGGTTACAATTCTAATTAATTGCGTTTTATCTAGGTTTGCATACAACTCCGTTTCTTTTGGATTGTAGAAAACATAATCTTCATTAAAAATATCTAATGCCATTTTTACAACACCAATAACTTCAATTTTTTCTTTGCGTTGTTTTGGCATTTTTGCAAAATCAGAAAAAGCTGAGGCAATTGAACTCATGACATCTATCTGCTGAATTAAAGTATTACTGTATTCTTTTATCTTTTCTTTAATATTTGGGTCTTCTGGATCAAATCTTCTCTCAAAACTTTGTACAGAAAGTCGCATTGGTGTTAGTGGGTTTTTAATCTCGTGTGCAACTTGTTTTGCCATTTCACGCCAAGCTTGTTCTCGCTCACTTCTTGCTAATTTTACGGCACTTTCTTCTAGCTCATCAATCATATGATTGTAACCGTCAACCAAAATTTCAATTTCTGAACTTGCCGAATTCAAAACGATTTTCTCATTTCGTTCATTCAAACGAGTCCGCTTCATTTTATCGGTGATGCTTTTTATAGATCTTGTAATGTAACTAGATAAGAAATACGCAAGTGTAATTGCTATAAATAGCATAAACAAATACACAACGGCTAATCTTGTTAAAAACTCATTTAACTCATATTCTTGTTCAGTATTGTCTTGTCTAAATTCTGTTTTTAAGATTCCTATTCTATTTGCAATAGGGTCTAATACATAAGTATATGAAGTTTCTATACTTATATCATTATCTTCATCATCTTCAATAATTTCAAAAACCCTACCCTTTGTAGCAGCCTCTAATTCAGCTACTTTTTGAGGAGAAAGGTTTTTAGGAGCAACATCTTTTAAACCAAAAGGAATAGAAGTTTTTAACAGTTTTCCTTCTAAATCATACATCGTAATTTCTAAATTATGGATAAAAGCAATCTCATAAATAGATTTCTGAAAGATGTTGGGTAAGTTTTTAGTATTTACTGCAAACGTGGTTCTTTGGTTTAATTGAATTTCGATTTCTTTATGCAAGGTCTCTTCTTTTCTTCCAAAACGACTCACATTGTAATCTTCTGTTTGTTCTTCGTATTGATAAATAGTTACCGTAATAATTAAAACAGATGCCAGTAGCACTAGCAATATCATTGCAATAAAAATTCTAATTCGTAATGATATGTTATTAAAGTTTATCACTCTTTTTCTAGATTGATTTGTTTGGTTTTCATCACTAAAAGATCATCAAATTCTCCATCTTGATCCCAGTCATTTTTACTAGTTCCAATAAAACCTTCGGAGGTTCTTTTAATTCCGTAAGATATCTTTGAAGTACTCCCATTATATTCAAATTGAATGTATAAAGAATCTCCTTTTACATTCCATTTTCCAAGAGTTTCTTCTTGTTTTACTCCTTTAGCATCAACATACCAAGCGAAAAAACTCCCGTCTTTATTATATTTCGATTGTGCTATTCTAGGTGGATTATTTAGAAAATCATCTTCATAGACATAAGAAGAATCTGATTTTTGATAGGTTGGCATGCTAATATTAATGTGGCTAGTTTCCCAAGATTTGGTCATATATTCTTGTAAAGATTGTTCATCCTTGCATGCAGCAAATAACATTCCAAAAACAAGTAAAAAAATAAGTTTCTTCATTTTCTTTAATTGAGTTACAAGATACGTAAAGTCGATTCACAAAAAAAGCTGTTATAAATAAATCACAACAGCTTTTTTATACTTAAAGACGTTGAACGTCTATCCTACAATATTGATGATTTTTCCGGGGACAATAATAATTTTCTTAGGAGTTCTCCCTGCTAATTGTGCTTGTGTTTTTTCGTGAGCCATCACGGTTTTCTCAATATCTTCCTTGCTCATGTCTAAAGGTAATTCTAGCGTAAATCTCATTTTTCCGTTGAAAGAAACTGGATAATTCTTCGCGCTTTCTACCAAATGTTTCGCTTCAAAAATTGGAAAGTCTACTGTAGAAATTGATGTTGTATGACCTAACTGACTCCATAATTCTTCAGCAATATGAGGTGCATATGGCGAAATTAAAACCAGTAACGGTTCTAGAATTGCTCGCTTATTACATTTTAATGCTGTTAATTCATTTACGGCAATCATAAAGGTAGAAACCGATGTGTTGAATGAAAAATTCTCGATATCTTCTTCTACTTTTTTGATGGTTTTGTGCAATGTTTTTAATTCATCTACTGTTGGTTTTGCATCAGAAACTTCAAATACCTCGTCATTATAATAAAGCTTCCAAAGCTTCTTTAAGAAAGAATGTACTCCAGAAATTCCTGAAGTTTTCCAAGGTTTTGCTTGCTCTAAGGGCCCTAAAAACATTTCAAACAAACGCAATGAATCTGCTCCATATTCTTCACAAATAGCATCTGGATTGACGACATTATATTTGGACTTGGACATTTTTTCTACTTCACGTCCAACTTTATAAACACCATCTTCTAAAATGAATTCAGCATCTTTAAAATCTACATTCAAAGGATGATTTTTAAATCCTTCTATATCTAACTCATCCGATGCATTTACTAAAGAAACATCAACGTGAATCGGTGTGAAATGACTAAGCTTTGTCTTATTACTAATTATATCTAATCCTAGTTTTTTAATTTCAGGATTGGAATCAATTAGCATCGTTTCTTCTGAAATAGATTTATCAATAATGCTTTTTGAAATAAAAATTATTTTTCTTTTTGATTCTTCTAATTGACCATACTCCCATCTATAAACAAAAGCACTGGTCCCCAAAATCATTCCTTGGTTGATGAGTTTTTTTGCAAACTCATCTACAGGAACCAAGCCCTTATCAAATAAGAATTTTTGCCAGAAACGTGCGTACAGTAAATGCCCCGTTGCATGTTCTGAACCTCCAATGTATAAATCCACTTCTTTCCAATAGTCCAACGATTCTTTGGAAGCAAATTCGTTTTCATTATTCGGATCCATATAACGGTTAAAGTAATAGGAGCTTCCTGCCCAACCTGGCATCGTATTTAATTCTAACGGCCACACAGTGGCATTATTTATCTCACTCTTGTGGACAACCTTATTACTCTTAGAGTTCCAAGCCCAAACATCAGCCCTTCCCAGTGGCGGGTCGCCACCTTCGGTAGGTAAATACTTTTCTACCTCTGGCAATACAATGGGCAAGTGTTTTTCGTCTATCATTTGAGGCATTCCGTCTTTATAATAGACTGGAAAAGGTTCTCCCCAATACCTTTGTCTGCTAAAAACCGCATCACGCAAACGGTAGTTTATTTTTCCATAACCGATGCCACGTTTTTCCAATTCGAAAATCGCCAATTTAAGTGCTTTCTTATACTTTAATCCGCTTAAGAAGTCAGAATTTGCGATCACTGTTCCTTCTTTATCTGTATGAGCAGCTTCAGAAATATCTACGCCTTCAAAAATATTTGGAATAGGAATATTAAAATGTTTTGCGAAATCATAATCACGTTGATCTCCACATGGAACGGCCATTACAGCCCCTGTTCCATAGTTTGCTAAAACATAATCTCCAATCCAAATCTGAACTTTCTCTCCAGAAAATGGGTGAATTGCATAAGCTCCCGTAAATGCTCCTGAAATAGTTTTTATATCAGCCATTCTCTCACGTTCTGAACGTTTGGCTGTGGCTTTGATATAGTTTTCAACGTCTGCTTTTTGTGCTTCTGTTGTGATTTTGGACACCAATTCGTGTTCTGGAGCTAATGTCATAAATGACACCCCAAAAATAGTATCGGGTCTTGTGGTAAATACAGAGATTTCATAAGACTTCTCGACTGCGCTCGAAGTGACATTTACCTTCCCTTTCTCAATTGCTTTTGGAAATTGAATTGCGTTGTTGATTTTAGAAACAACGTGCAAAACGTTTCTTGAGACTTCTTCATTGGTAAAACGAACAACATTAAATCCTTCTTCATTGAAGTAAGAAGTTCTTGCAGCTTCATCTTCCTTTCCAGAAAATTCAACAATGATGTTTTTTGCTAGGCAAACATAATCCACCAAAAATGTACCAATGGTATATTTCTTTCTGAATTTTGCAGCTCCTGTTTTCTTTTTTAATTCATCCCAAAGAATGGTTTCTGCATTCGATAAATTTGATCGTACTTCTTTTACATCCTCTAATTCTTTGTACGATAATTTTACGCCTGCATTTTCTTTTATTGATCCTGAATCTACTTTGAAAGTCACCATCGCTCCTTGAGAACGACCAATCCAATTGGTTTGGGAATCTTTTAAAGGATTTGACCAATCAATGGTTTCTAATCCGTCTAACAAACGTTGTGCATAGGCAGAAATTCGCATCGACCATTGTGTCATTTTTTTTCTGACAACAGGATGACCTCCACGTTCAGAAACTCCATTTACAATTTCATCATTTGCCAAAACAGTTCCTAAAGCTGGACACCAATTTACCTCAGTATCCGATAAAAATGTTAGACGATATTGCAATAGTATTTCTTCTTGTTTTACTTTCTCAAAAGCTTTCCATTCGTCTGCAGTAAAGGCTTCAATATCATCATCACAAGCTGCATTTACGGTTGCGTTTCCTTCTTTTTTAAAAAGGGTAATCAATGTAGAAATATCTTCTGCTTTGTCTGAATCTTTATTGTACCATGAGTTGAACAATTGAATAAAAATCCATTGTGTCCATTTGTAATACTCAGGACTTGACGTTCGTACTTCACGAGACCAATCAAATGAAAATCCAATTTGATCTAACTGTCGACGGTAAGTCTTGATATTTTCTTCTGTTGTCTTAGCAGGATGCTGACCCGTTTGAATTGCATACTGTTCTGCGGGCAATCCAAAAGAATCATATCCTTGTGGATGCAAGACATTAAATCCTTTGTGACGCTTATAACGTGCATAAATATCTGATGCAATATAACCTAATGGATGTCCTACGTGTAATCCAGCTCCAGATGGATAAGGAAACATGTCTAAGACATAATATTTAGGTTTTTCAGAATTCCCTTCGACATCGCTCAGGGCAGGATTACTAGCTTTGAACGTTTGGTTTTTTGCCCAATGTTCTTGCCATTTTTCTTCTATTTCTTTGAAATTATATTGCATGGAATTTTCTTCTTAAAAGTCGTCAAATTTACGTTTATTCTATCAAAGAATAAAGTCTATTATACAGTAATTGAAGCGCATAAAAAACCGCAATACTATTGAAAATCAATACCATTGCGGTTTAAAAATATTTTTGTCTGCCTGATTACTTTACAGGAACACTTACAATAACATCTCCCCATCCCATGTGGATCGTCATGTCTTTATCAATTGCAATTGAGAAAACTTCAATAGACTTTTCTGATTTTTTAACTGGTACAGTAACTCTAGCAACGTCATTTTCTGCTTTATGGAAATAAGCTCCCCAAACATTTAATTGACTACTTAATACTACTGACCATTCTTTTTCTCCAGGAACAGTATACATTGTGTAAGTTCCAGCTTTTACTGAAGCTCCTCCAAAAGTTACGTCTTTGTAAAAGATAACTTCAGTTGCTTCGTTAGCTCCTGTTCTCCAATTTTTGCCTAATGGGGCTAATTTAGCTAGAGACCTTCCTTTTAATTGAGGTCTACAGTAGGTGATTTTAATCACTTTTTCAGAAACTCTATAATTGTCAGGAAATGAAGCCACATCCATAGGGCTTTTGTCTAATTCTTTAAAGTCTTGAGCGATTGCTTGATTTGAAAAAATAACAGCAAAAATAACTACTGCTAAAAATGAAAGATTTTTTTTCATGATATACTATTTTGGTTTGATTTATAAGATTTCTCAGTCTACCAAAATTAGCACTACTTACAATAAGGATGTATTAATGTTCTGTTAAGATTTTAACAGTTACAATCGGTGCTACAACCTGAACTCGTTTTAGATTTGAAAAAGAATTTTTTCACTAAAAAAGTTACAGCCGCAATTACGATGATATAAACAATAATTTCTTGCATTAGCTTAAGATTTGAAAAACAATAAATGAAGAAAGGTAGGCTAATAGTCCCATTCCGAATAATTGAATTAGAGGCCATTTCCAACTTTTAGTTTCTCTTTTTACAATGGCTAATGTTGCCATGCATTGCATTGCAAAAGCATAAAAAACTAATAATGACATTCCTACTGGAAAATTAAATCTTTTTTTACCTGTTGTTGGGTTTATTTCTGAAGCCATCCGTTGTTTAATGGTTGTGGTATCATCATCATCACTTTCTACAGAATAAATAGTTGCTAAGGTTCCTACAAAAACTTCTCTAGCAGCAAATGAACTGATCAGAGCAATTCCTATTTTCCAATCGTATCCTAGAGGTTCGATTGCTGGTTCTATACTTTTACCCATGATTCCGATATACGAATTTTCTAATTTAGCCGAAGCAATCATTTGATTGAGTTCTGCTTCAGAAATTTGTTGATTTGCAACGGTCTCTAAAACATTCTTTTCTGCGTCTTTAAAAGACTGTGGTCCGTTAGAAGCTAAGAACCATAAAACAATAGAAATTGCAAGAATTATTTTTCCTGCTCCAAATATAAATGCCTTTGTTTTTTCAACCACATCAAAAAATACATTTTTAATAGAAGGAACTTTATAATCTGGCATTTCTACCACAAAAAATGAAGTGCTTTTTACCTTTAATGTTTTATGTAAAATAATGGCTGCAATGATTGCTGTTGCAAAACCAAGGATGTATAAACTAAGTAAGGTTAAGCCTTGTAAGTTTAAAAAACCAAAGACTTTTTTATCAGGAACAATCAGTGCAATAATAATTGCATATACAGGTAAACGAGCCGAACAGGTTGTAAATGGTGTTACTAGAATTGTAATCAAACGTTCTTTCCAACCTGAGATATTTCTAGTTGCCATAACTGCAGGAATTGCACATGCAGTACCAGAAATTAATGGAATCACACTTTTCCCGCTCATTCCAAATCGTCTCATAATTTTATCCATCAAAAAGACAACTCTGCTCATGTAACCTGTTTCTTCTAGGATAGCAATGAATAGAAATAAAATAGCTATTTGAGGAATAAAAATGATAATTCCTCCAATTCCTGGAATGATTCCTTCTGTGATTAAACTTCTTAAAACACCAGCCGGCATTTGTTCATTTACATAAGAACTAAGGTTTGCAAATGCACTATCAATAAGATCCATAGGAAGTGTTGCCCAGTCAAAAATTGATTGAAAAATGATTAATAAAACCGCAAAGAATAAAACATAACCAAAAATCTTATGGGTAAAAACCTTGTCTAGTTTTGCTCTTACATCAGACGCTTTTGAGCGATCTACTAGATACGTTTTCTTTAAAATTTCATTGATTTTTTGATACCGGTAAATGGTTTCTTTATGCTGATATTTTTTTATGTTTTTAGAGTCGTTTTTAAAGGCTAACAACTCTTCCTTTTCATTCTTAGAAATTTTATCTGGAAAACTATTTTGAGTAATCATCAACCATAATTCATAGATTGAATAATTGGGGTTGATTTCTTTTAATCTATCAAAATATTCTGGATCTATTCTATTGTTGACATTACAAAGCGGAAATGCTTTCGCATTGTCATATGTTTTAAGAATGGCTTTTTTTAACTCATCAACTCCTTTTCCTTTGTCTTTTCTTACACTTATAAGAACAACCTCATTGCCTAATTCTCTTTCTAGTAATTCTAGATCAACTGTAATTCCTTTTCGTTTCATTTGGTCGGCCATATTAATGGCTAAAACAGTAGGAATTGCTAAGTCTTTAATCTGAGAGAATAAGAGTAGATTTCTTTTTAAATTTTCTATATCTGCAACAACAACAATAATGTCTGGTGTTTTATCATACCTAGAATTTAATAAGGTTTTTAAAACAATAGATTCATCTAAAGATGTTGGATTGATACTATAAGTGCCAGGTAAATCTGTAATGATCGCTTTTAAGTTGCTAGATAATTTACTAGACCCTTCTTTTTTATCTACAGTAACTCCTGGGTAGTTTCCTACCTTTTGATTTAAACCTGTTAATTGATTAAAGAGTGATGTTTTTCCTGTATTTGGATTTCCAATTAAAGCAACATTAATGGTTTTTTGATTACTCATTATTTAGCTTTAATAATTAGAATTTTTTCAGCTGTTTCTCTTCTAATAGCTAGGTGACTCCCATTTACACAAATATATAATGGATCATTTAAAGGTGCTATTTGTATCAATTCTACTTCTGCTCCTGGCAAACAACCCATTTCCAACAATTTTAAAGGAATTTCATCAAGAGATTCTTCAGAAATATAGGCTAATTCTCCAATATGTAGGGATGCTATCGTAGTCACTTATATATGTTGCCGCTTTACTGCGAGTTTAATTGGACAGCAAAGATACTAAAGTAGAATGATTCTAAACAAGTTATTTTAGTCATATTCTTGTTTTAAAATTTTGATGTCTTTTTTTATCTTTTCCATGTCTTCTTTCTCGGTTCCATCATAAAAACCTCTAATGCGTCTTTCTTTATCAATTAGTAGAAATTGCTCTGTATGAATAAAGTCATTTTCATCTCCATTTCCTTCATCTAATACAGCAAAATAGCTTTTACGTGCTAAATCATAAATGTGAGTTTTAGGTCCGGTTGTAACGTTCCATTTTCCATCAACAACTCCTTTTTTAAGAGCGTATTCTTTTAAAACGGAAACACTATCCATTACTGGAGTTACAGAATGAGAAAGAAACATTATATCATTATCATTCTTATAATATTCTTGCAATTCGCCCATGTTATACGCCATAGGAATACAGATTCCTTGGCAACGCGTAAAGAAAAAATCAGCGATATATATTTTCCCTTCGTAATCTTTGTTGGTTATTTTTTTTCCATTTTGATTGATCAATTCAAAATCTGAAATGGTATGATTTTTTTGAATATTTTTTACGGAAATGTCAACTAATTTGGGATTAACATCAATAGGGTTGTAAATTTTAAGTTTTTCATCTACCGACATTAATTGGTAAAAAACTGTAATTCCAACAATAGAAAATACGATCAAAAATATAAATGTGGGAATTGATTTTTTAAAGAAGCTGCTTTTCATAACTAGAAATATGTTACAAATTTACTACTTAAGAAAACGCTACTAAAATAATTTTGTTTTTAATACACTATAAATGTTTGTTAAATTAAAATAGGTTCCTAAAACAATCTTTTACAACTCTATTGAAAAGTGTACATTTGTGCCTTTAAAAACAGAAGATTAACGTAGATGGAAATATTAATAAAAGCCTCACAATTTATCCTAAGCTTATCGCTTTTAATTGTGTTGCATGAATTGGGACACTTTATTCCTGCCAAATTATTTAAAACAAGAGTAGAAAAATTTTATTTATTTTTTGATTATAAATTTTCGCTTTTCAAAAAGAAAATTGGGGATACCGTTTATGGTATTGGTTGGATTCCACTTGGAGGGTATGTAAAAATCTCTGGGATGATTGATGAAAGCATGGATACTGAGCAAATGCAAGAAGAACCAAAGCCTTGGGAGTTTAGATCTAAACCAGCGTGGCAACGTTTAATTATAATGCTAGGTGGTGTTTTTGTGAATTTTATTTTAGGGATTTTCATTTACATTATGTTGATGTATTCTTACGGAGAAAAATACTTACCTAATGACAATGTTAAAGATGGTGTCTGGGTCCAAGATTCATTAGCAATAAACATAGGATTGCAAAATGGAGATAAAATTATTGCTGTTGATGGTGAAAAAATAAAGAAATTCACAGATATTACGGTTGAATTTATCAATGGAAATAATTACACTATTGAAAGAAATGGTGAACTTATTGAAAAAGAATTACCTGTAGATTTTATTGATCAGTTGATTAGTAGAGGAAAAGAAGCTGGAATGATTGTAAGACCTAGAAGTCCATTTATGGTTGCAGAAATTCCGGAAAGTTCATTAAATAAATCTTTAGGTTTAAAAGACAAAGATGTTGTTGTTAGTATTAACGGTGAATCTGTAAAATACTATGATGAAGTAGAAGCTGTACTAAAAGAAAATAGTGGTAAAGAAATTTCTTTAACAGTTAAAAGAGGAGAAGAAAATAAAACATTTACCGCAAATGTAAGTGACGAAGGTAAATTGGAAGTTATTGCTTATGGTTTGAGTATGTCTGATTTAGGAAAATTAGGGTACTATGACCTCGCAGATATCAGTTACTCTTTTGGAGAAGCAATTCCTGCTGGTTTAAATAAATCATACGAAACGCTTACCAACTACATGAAGCAACTGAAAAAGATCTTCAACCCAAGTACTGGTGCCTATAAAGGTTTGGGTGGGTTTATTTCTATTGGAAGTATTTTTCCTTCTACATGGAGTGCTGAAAGCTTCTGGAACATCACTGCTTTTCTTTCAATCATGTTAGGTTTTATGAATCTATTACCAATTCCTGCATTAGACGGCGGGCATGTTGTATTTACTTTATGGGAAATGATTACTGGCAGAAAACCAAGTGATAAATTTTTAGAATATGCACAGGTAGCCGGATTTATTTTACTTATTGCATTGCTACTATTTGCAAACGGAAACGATATATTTAGACTCTTTAATTAAACACCATATTTAATATTAAAAAACCCGCATATAGCGGGTTTTTTTAATAATTGATTCTTTTTTTATCCTAAAGGACCTATCTAAAGATTGTATATAAAGATATAAAGTATAGCAATCACTGCAACAATACGCCATAGAGTTAGGAATATATTTTAACAGGTATTTTCTTTTCCTCTTACTTCTATTAGTAGAGGAACACGAGGGACATTTTTTCAAAACTTAACAACTTTGAGCTTGCAAGCTACCACATTATAAGTTGATTTACATTAACACATGTTAATGAGTTTTTTTTATGGCGTAATTATTTTTCCAATCAATCCATTTTTGTCCTCTTACTTTTCTCATTATAGCATCTATTGGTCTCATAATAAAAAGATTATAAATTGCTTTTCTTAGGTTTTTTGGGTTTCTGGCTATGGCTCTTAAACTTAAAGAAAATCCAGGAGTTATATATTTCATATAATGCCAATACCCTTCTGGCATATATAAAACATTTCCGTGTTCTAAATTGGTGATATAACCTGTTGCCTTTTTAAGAGCTGGCCATTTCTTAATATCTGGATTAGAAAAGTCGATGTCTTCTCTTGTAATTAAAGAATAAGGAATCTTATAAAGGTGTTTGTTTTGCTTTTGATCAAACAAAATACATTGCTTTTTCCCTTCAAAATGAAAATGAAAAATGTTGGCTAAATCAATATCATAATGCATAAAAGTATGCGAATCTTTCCCGCCAAAAAAAAGCATCGGTAATCCTTTTAATAATTTTAATCCAAAATCCGGAAAAGTAAAATCTTTTTGTAATTCTGGCACTTCTTTGAGAATATTCCATAAAAAGATTCGATATTTTGTGGGTTTTGTTTTTAATAAATCTACATATTCTCGCATTTTCATGGTTGCATGAGGTTCATTAAAACCATCGTTATAATCTACAGGCCTATCATCATATAACGGAACGGTTTTATCTCCAGCAACTTCTTTCATATAGTCTAAAGACCATTTAGAAAAAGCCGGCCAATCTTCAATAAATCGTTCTATCACAACAGGTTTCTGTGGTTTAAAGTAATTTTTAATAAAGTCTTCTTTTGTGATCGTGTGTACTCTATCTATTTGAGATAGGTTTAAACTCATAGGCAATTAGTAAAAAAACAAAGTTAATAAAACGTTCGAGGTTTTTTACCTAACAAAAAAACCATCATCCTTGAAAGACGATGGTTCCCTTTAAAAAGTTGCTTCAAATAATAGTTTGCCTATTTTTTATAAAATGAAATCCTATTAAAATGCATAACGAAATCCAAATAAAACATTACTTGGTGGCATAGGAACAAAACCAGATTCTATATAATCTGCATTAAAAATATTATTTGCGGTAAGGGTAAAAGAGAATTTATTAAAATCTATAATAACTGAAGCATCCCAAACATTATAGCTTGTTCCAATAGTTCTTTCTGAATGTTTATAAATAATGTTTTGACGTATGTTTTTAAAGAACTGTGAGCTATAACGTGTGATAAATTGATGTTTTAACGTATTTAAAGAGTAGCGTGATAAGTCTTTATTTTGATCTAAAATATCGTCATTTAAATAGGTGTATCCAAAAGCAAAAGTTTGATTATAGTTTTTTACTTTAAAATTATAAGCAGTTTCAAGTTCAACTCCTTGAGTGTTTACTTCTGCAATATTTGCCGCAGTGAAAACACTAACTCCTGTGTTAGGCCTAATGTAATCTATTAAGTCTTCAGAGTCTCTATTAAAAAAGGCCACAGAACCAGAAAAATTAGTGTCTGAATACTTTACACCTATTTCTTGAGCAAATGCTTTTTCTGGTTCTAAATTCGGATTTCCTGAAGTAGCAGGATCACTATAATATAAGTCTGTAAACGTTGGTGCTCTAAATGTATACCCTAAGTTTCCGTAAGCTCTTACTTTATCGGAAAGTTGAACTCCGATATCTATCCCTGGAAAGGCGTTAAACTTAAAATCTGAAAAGTAAGTAACTGCAACTCCTGGTGTAATGTCTAATGCATTCCAAAACTTAAATCGATGTTCTAAAAATAAATTAGCCATTGTTCTATCTCTATCTCCTAGATTATTACTTTGAATAGAAAATCTTGAAAAATCTACTCCAAAACCAGTAATTCCGAAGTCAGAAGTATAAGAAATGTTTGTTTCTACTCCTATTTTATTGGTGATGTGAAAATTTCTAAAAAACCCTGGATTGTCTCTTATTAATAAGAACATATCTTGTCCTCTTCTCCAATATATTCTTGGAGTTATTTTAAACTTTTCTGTTTTAAATGTAGTAGAAATTCCCAGTAAACTATTTTGAGTTTCTTCATACTCATTCCAGTTTGGATTTGTGGTATAAAAATTTTCTGCTCCGAATTTTTTATCAAAAAAAGTTCCAATAATTTCAATAGGTTGCTTGTTTTTATTTAGGACTGCTTTTAAAAAATAATTGTAATTATTATAATCAGAATTATTTCGATATCCATCAGAAGTTAAAGCGCCAACATGCGCAATAATTGAAGTGTTTTCAGTCTCTTTCCCAACGGTTACAGAAGCATTCATTTGTCCGAATGAACCTACTTCGACGTTAGCAGAAAACTTATCTTTCAGTTTCTTTTTTGTGACAATATTAATGGCTCCTGTAAATGCATTTTGACCAAAAATTCTAGCTGCTGGGCCTTTAATAATTTCTATTCTTTCAATAACTTCAATCGGTAAAGCAGCATTCATCGTATGATGTCCTGTCTGAGCATCATCCATTTTAATTCCATCAATTAATAATAGGGTTTGATCAAAACCTCCTCCTCTAATATATAAATCTGCCTGACCTCCACCAGTTCCTCTTCTTCTAATATCAACACCTGCAACTTGTTGTAATAAATCAGCAACATTTGTAGCGGCAGAGTTTTTAATATCTTTTGATGTAATAATATTTATGGTCCGAGAATTTTCTTTAAACGGTAGGTCAATTCTTGTGGATGTAATCACAATAGAGTCTAACTTTTCTGCTTTTTCTTGAGAAAAAGATTGTGTTATAATTAAAAAAGCTAAGAAAAACTTAATACTATTTTTCATGTTTATCAGTTAAATTTATGGGGCAAATGTATATAAATTGAAAGAACTATCCTAGTTAATTTAATAGCTGCACAGAACCTAAATCATTACTAAAATTAATATCTTTACATTATGAAAATAGTGCAAGAAAACCCCGCTAACTTAAAAGATAAGTGGGAACATTTGGTAAAAGAATTGACAACTCAGTTTTCTGATGGCGACACATTAAATTTAGATGGAATCATCTATTTAATTGGTGTTCAAGAATTAGGTCAGGGGAAAAGACAATTTAAAAAAGATGAAAAAGTCAATTTAATGCATATAGCTATCTGTAAATTGTTAGAACCCTATGGGTATTATGAATTCGATTTCTTTGACAAAGACGGTTGGCCTCATTATAGAATCTTAACTGATTTACCAAGTTTAAAACCTGGTGAACAAACAGTTTTAATGAAAGAAGCTATTGTAAATTACTTTGAGGCGCTAGATTTTTTTAAGTAACACTCATTTTACGAATCATTATTGAAAAGACTTTAGGAAACCATCTTTTTACATAGACTCCTAGTTTTTCTTTAAATCCTGAAATATAAGCTTCCTCTTTTTTGTTTTTTATTGCATTTGCCATCAACTTTGCAAAACGTTTTGGTGTGATTCCATTTGCCGTTGCTGTGTCCATTTTTTGTTGTGAAGTTCCATCTCCAGTTAAAGCATTCATAGAAATGTTTGTAGAAACAAAACCAGGGCAAATTAAAGTGACATCGATCGAGTCATTATAAACCTCTGTTCTTAAACTATCAAAAAAACCATGAAGTGCGTGTTTTGATGCAGCATAACTAGATCGTAAAGGACTTCCAATTTTACCAACAATACTAGTGGTTACAACAAAATGTCCTTGTTGCCTCTCTAAAAAATGAGGCAAAACTGCTTTGGTAAGGGCAATGGTTCCGATATAATTAATCTCCATTATTTTTTGATCTACAGAAACCAATGTGTCTTTTGCAAATGACCGTTGACTAATTCCACCATTATTGACAAGAATATCTATTCGTCCATAAACCTTAATGGCTTGTTCGGTGGTTTTATCAAAATCTTTATAGTTTTCTAAATCCAAAGGTAAAACCCATACATTTTCTGAATTTTTACAAGATGATTTTACAGCAGCTAAAGATTCTTTATTTCTTGCCGAAATAATTAATAATGCGTTTTGATTTGATAACTCTAATGCTAAGGCTTTTCCTATTCCGGAGGAAGCTCCTGTAATCCAAACAACTTTATTTTGAAAACTCATAAACGATTTATTTGCTACCAAAGTACATAATTTAAGCAAGAAACTGTAATTTTGGTATGCTTCTTGGAAAGCATGTATCAAATCTAATTTTATGAAAAAAATTCTAATTTTATTTCTTTTTATAAGTTCTTTATTACAAGCACAATACTCTATCAAAGGAAGCTTACAGCCTGTTAAAAAGTATCAATGGGCTTTACTCTACAAAGTTGAAGGCGCAAGACAGGTTTTTGTAGAAAATTCTGAAATAAAAGTTGAAAAAGCAAAAGGTTCTTTCGATTTTACTTTACCCGCAGATGCAAAAAAAGGTTCATATAGAGTTACTTATGATTTACAAAATAATGGTTATGTAGATTTTTTATTTAATAAAGAAAATGTTGAGTTTGAGTTTAATCCAAACAATGCTGAAGGGACAACTGTTTTTAAACAATCAAAAGAAAATAAACTTTACAAAGAGTTTTTAAGTGATAATTCTGCTATACAATATAAAATAGATTCTTTGCAAAGTATCTATTTTAAAAACCGTTCTGCCGAAACAGCTAAATCTTATAAAGACCTAGTACAAGAGCTTAAAAAAACACAGAACAGGTATTTACAAAACGCACAAGGAAGCTTAGCATATCATTTTATCAAAGCAACTAATAGATATAATTCTCCAGAAATTGTAACACAACCTCAACAGTATTTAGACGGGGCAGTAACTCATTTTTTTGATGAAATAGATTTTTCAAATGAGAATCTATACAACTCTTCTTTCTTAATTGATAGAATTGCAGATTATGTTTTTTATATGAACTTTTCTCAAGATCCAGAGACACAAAAACAATTATATAAAAAAGCGATTACAATTGCATTAGGAAAAGTAAGTGATGTTAAATTTAAAGCTGATGTTATTGAGTTTCTAATCTCTCAATTTGCAGGGATAAAGAATGCAGAAATAGTAGATTACTTATTTTCTGATCATTATGACAAGCTTCCTAAAGAAAATCAAAATATTGCTTTTAAAGACAGAATTATGAGTGAAATGAAAGTTGCTATTGGAAGGATGGCTCCTGATTTTTCATGGAAAGAAAATGGAAAAGATTTAAGCATTGCCAATTTAAAAGACAGCATGAGTTACTTGCTTATTTTTTATAGTACTGGTTGCTCGCATTGTTTACGTGAAGTTCCTCAATTATTTGAGTTTATGAAAGACAAAACAAATACAAAAGTTATTGCCTTTGCAATGGAAACAGACGATAAGGCTTGGCTAAAATATAAAAATACAATGCCGGGTTGGCATCATGTTTTAGGTCTAGGGAAATGGGAGAATAAGATTGCAAGAACGTATCAAGTTAATTCTACACCTACTTATTTTGTGTTGGGAATGGATAAAAAAATCATTTCTAACCCAGAAAAGCTTGAAGATTTAAAATTAGTTTTAGAACAGTTGAATTAAAAATGCAAAAAGGAATCTTCTAGGTGTTCAATCTCAAAGTTATTCCCGTTTTTAGTAATTGCTATAATATCAAAACGAACCTCAACATCTAAATCGTTCTGAATAACATATTCATTCATTGCCATCACCAAAAGTTTTATTTTTTTAGCGTTTACAAAATCTTGCGGGTTTCCAAACTCATTTGTAGATCTCGTTTTTACTTCAATAGAAGCAAGTGTATTCTCTTTTTGAGCAATGATATCGATTTCTGATTTTTGAAATCGCCAATTTTTGGCTACAATTTTATACCCATTATCAATTAAATAATTTACCGCTAATTGTTCTCCTTTTTTTCCTAGTTCATAGTGTTTTGCCATCTTACTAAAATAAAAAATTTAGTTTTATATTTAGCCTATGGATTTCCCTTTTAGTTTTGGACAAAAAAGTTCACTTTTATTAATTTTCTTTTTCCACGGAATTGTATTTTCCTTTTTACTATTAAGAAAGGGAATTTTATTCAATAATAAATCTAGCAAATGGTTGAGTTTTTTATTGTTTTTATGTGCAATGTATATTGCACCTTTTATGCTAGGTTATGCAAATTGGTATTCAAATAAAATCACAAGAGAAATTTTGTTTTTTGTTCCTTTTATGCAAGTTCTATTATAACCACAAAAAATGGATATTTAATAATAGAATCTACAAGCTCATATGGAAATGGAAACTATGATATGTTTGTTATTAAAACAGATAAAAAAGGGAAAAAAATCTGGCAGAATACCTATGGTGGTTTTTATAATGAATACGGCTATTCAGCAGAAAAAACAAAAAAAGGAATCTTAATTAAAGGTACACAACAAAAATGTTCTTCAAATACTGATGTATTTAACAGAACTTGTACAACAAATGTTTGGTTTTTATCCATTGATGAAAAAGGAAAAGAATTGTCTAATAAAGTTTTAGAAGAAGTAAAATAAGATATCTGTTTTACGTATTTTTACAGAAAGCTCTTACATGCCCCAAACTACATTAATTTCGTTTTTTAAATACACTGGATTAAAAAATAAATGGCATGCTTTAGGGAGAATGGGAAGATCTCCAGTTTTGCAACAAAAAATTGAAGGTCTTTCTTTTTTTAAACCTTTAGGAACCGGAAGCGGAAATGGTTTTTCTATCAAACCCGATTTTTCAACCTTTGGTTTTGTCGCTGTTTTTGACTCGGAAGAAATTGCTAAAGATTTTTTGAATTCTAAAATCATTAAAGAATATACAAAAACTGCTATAGCCTTCAGCAATGTTTTAATGCATACGGTTAAAAGTCATGGAGAGTGGAGCAAGCAAAACCCATTTGATTCTTCTGTAGAATTTGATAAGACCAAACCGCTAGCTGTCATAACTAGAGCAACCATTAAACCAAAATTAGCCTATCAATTTTGGAAAAATGTGCCTTCAGTTTCAAAATCAATGGACAATTATGATGATTTAATTTTCTCTAAAGGAATTGGTGAGTTTCCTTTATTAATGCAGGCTACCTTTTCTCTTTGGTCTAACGCAGAAGCTATGATGAATTATGCTTATAAGAACCCTAAGCATGCCGAAATGGTAAAAAAAACAAGAGAGCTAGATTGGTATTCGGAAGAATTATTTGCTCGTTTTCAGCCTTTTTATCAAGAAGGAAATTTAATTCCTTTCATTCTTTAATCGTTCAATATATTTTTTAGCTTCTTTCATCACTTTTGGAGCCAAAACAATCGTAGCCAGCATCGTCGGGATAGCCATCAATGCAAAAGAACTATCGATTAAATTAATCATCGTATCTAAACTTGCAGTTGCCCCAAGAATAATACTGGCAATAAATAAGTAATTATAGAGATGCTTATACTTTGCTCCTGCTAAAAAAGATAGAGATTTTGTTCCATAATACGAATATGAAAACAACGACGAAATACTAAAAATAGCAACACATATCATCAATAAATATTTTCCAACACCAGGCATTGCGTTTCCAAAAGCCGTAGCAGTTAAACTTACTCCATTAGCATCACTTGTTTGCCAGACACCAGTCACTAAAATTGCTAAAGCCGTTAAAGTACAAACAATGATTGTGTCAATAAATGGTCCTAGCATCGCAACCAAACCTTCTCTAACAGGTTCGTCCGTTTTTGCCGCACCATGTGCCATTGGTGCTGTACCAACTCCTGCTTCATTAGAGAAAGCACCTCGTTTAATTCCTAAAATAATTAAAGCCCCTAAAACTCCGCCAAAAACAGCATCTCCTCTAATGAAATCAGCAGAAAAAGCATCTGTAAAAATCATTAAAAAGTATTTAGGAAGTACGTCTATATTAACAATAAGGATGATAACAACCAAAATAAAATATAAAAGTACCATCGCTGGAACTAATTTGGAAGTGACCTTACTAATTCGGTTTAAACCACCAAGTATTACGATGGATGTTACAATCACTAGAAAGATTCCAATTCCTAAATTTGTATAATCGGTTACTTGAACACCATTGGGTGTTAATAAAATATCGTTAATCGCTTGTGTTAATTGATTTACATTAAAAACAGGCAAAGCCCCAATCATTGCACAAGCACTAAAAAAAATTGCTAAAGGTTTCCATTTTTTTCCTAAACCCTCTATGATAAAATACATTGGTCCTCCTTGCAATTCTCCTGCACTGTCTTTTCCTCGATACATGATGGCTAATGATGAAGTGAAAAATTTTGTAGACATTCCTACTACGGCACTAATCCACATCCAGAAAATTGCTCCGGGTCCACCAACAGCAATTGCAACAGCAACACCGGAAATATTTCCCATTCCAACAGTTGCAGAAAGAGCTGTTGTTAATGCTTGAAAGTGACTAATTTGTCCCGGATCATTAGGATCGTCATACTTTCCTCTCAGGACTTGAATTGCGTGTCCAAAATATCGGAACGGCAAAAATCTTGATAAAATTAAAAGGTAAATACCTCCTCCAATTAACAATATTAATAATGGGTAACCCCAAATAAAAGAGGCAAAATCGGCAATACTATCTTCTATAAATTTCATTTAAAAGTAACTTCTGAAGTTGTTTCTTTAGCATTCATTTGGATTGTTCTCCCAAAAATTAATGCTCTATTATCAGTTTCATGTCCCGCAGGAAAATTAAAAATCACAGGAAAATCATACGATGAGATTGCATCTAAAATAAGTTGCTCTATGGAAGTTCCCCATTTTGTGGTATTCTTTTTAATGTTACTCATATCTCCAACCACAAGCCCTCTTAAATCCTTGAAATATCCTGCTCTTTTTAAGCTATGTAACATTCGATCTATATGATATTTATATTCACCTATTTCTTCGATAAATAAGATTTTACCATTTGTCTTTAATTGAGTTTCACTTCCTAACATGGTCATAAGAATACTTAAATTACCTCCTATTAATTGTCCTTCAGCAACACCTTTTTTATTAAATTTTGATGAAGTAATTTCATAAGTCAACTCATCTCCAAACAAAGCTTTTCTAAAAGTTTCGATACTTTCTTTTGTTTCTTCTTCATCAAATTGTAAACTAGTTCCCATCATGGCATGCATGGTTTCTACTCCCAGATTATGAATATGACTGTGAAAAGCTGTAACATCCGAATAACCAATAATCCATTTTGGGTTTTGTAAAAACTTAGAATAGTCTAATTTATCTAAAATACGTACGCTCCCATAACCTCCTCTTGCAGACCAAATGGCTTTAACACTAGAGTTGTCTAATGCTTTTTGAAAATCACTTGCACGTTCTTTATCTGTACCAGCAAAATGATTGTTTTGATAAAAAACATGTTCACCAATCAAAACGTGCAATCCCCAGCTTTCTGCTAATTTCTTTGCATCATTGATAATATCTTGCTTGTTTTTTAGAATTCCGGCCGGAGCCAATATAGCAATGGTATCTCCCGCTTTTAAATAGTTTGGCTGTATTAATTTCATTGGTTTAGAAATTGAATCATTCTTTATTTGTCCAAAGGACAAAAAAGAAATAAGGAAAAAAATTAAGGATACGAATTTAATTCGTCTCTTCATACTAATGGTTTTTGTAAATGTATTTAAATTCATTGGGCTTTCAAAAATATGTTCAACTTGCTTTTTGTACTTTTGTCAATCAAAAAATAGTTCAAAACTAGATTCATGAGATATACGATTACCGCAGCCTTGCCGTACACTAACGGTCCAATTCATATTGGTCATTTAGCAGGTGTTTATGTTCCTGCAGATATTTATGCTAGATATTTACGATTAACAGGAAATGATGTTGCCTATATCTGTGGAAGTGATGAGCATGGAGTTGCCATTCCTATGAGAGCAAAGAAAGAAGGTGTTTCTCCTCAAGATATTATTGATAAATATCACGGAATCATCAAACAATCTTTTCTAGATTTTGGAATCTCTTTTGACAATTATTCTAGAACTTCCTCTGAAATTCATCATAAAACAGCCTCTGATTTTTTTATTGATTTACATGAAAAAGGCGAATTTATTGAAGAAGTAACAGAGCAATTGTATGATGCAGAAGCAAATCAATTTTTAGCAGACAGATTCGTCGTTGGAACTTGTCCGAAATGTGGTTTTGAAGAAAGTTATGGTGATCAATGTGAAAATTGTGGAACCAGTCATAATGGAACTGATTTAATCAATCCTAAATCGGCAATTACTGGAAATGTTCCTACGGTTAAAGAAACCAAACACTGGTTTTTACCACTAGATAAACATGAATCTTTTTTACGTGAATGGATTTTAGAAGGTCATAAAAATGATTGGAAAACAAATGTGTTAGGTCAAGTAAAATCTTGGATTGATGATGGTTTAAGGCCAAGAGCTGTCACTCGTGATTTAGATTGGGGAATTCCAGTTCCTGTTGATGGTGGTGAAGGAAAAGTATTGTATGTTTGGTTTGATGCACCCATTGGTTATATCTCATCAACCAAAGAATGGGCGGCTCGTGAAGGTAAAAACTGGGAAGATTATTGGAAAAATGAAAATACCAAATTGGTGCATTTTATTGGTAAAGACAACATTGTTTTTCACTGTATTATTTTTCCAAGCATGCTAAAAGCACATGGTGATTATATTTTGCCAGAAAATGTTCCTGCAAACGAGTTTTTAAACTTAGAAGGGAATAAACTATCGACTTCAAAAAACTGGGCCGTTTGGCTACACGAATATTTGGAAGATTTTCCAAATCAACAAGATGTATTGCGTTATACGTTAACTGCAAATGCTCCAGAAAACAAAGACAATGATTTTACTTGGAAAGATTTTCACGCTAAAAATAACAACGAATTGGTTGCCATATATGGAAACTTTATCAATCGTGTTGTTGTATTAACTAATAAATATTATCAAGGTATAATTCCATCACCAGGAGAATTCACAGAAGTTGATGAAGATACCTTAGCGGCTATTAAAGATTTCCCTAAAAGTATTGGAAAATCGATCCAACGATACCGATTTAGAGAAGCTTCTCAAGAATTAATGAATCTTGCCAGGTTAGGAAATAAATATTTGGCTGATGAAGAACCTTGGAAAGTAATTAAACAAGATGAAGAACGCGTTAAAACCATTATGTATGTGGCTTTGCAAATAGCAACAGCTTTAGCCGTTGTTTCTGAGCCTTTTTTACCTTTTACTTCTGATAAACTGAAAAAGATACTCAATATCGCTTCGACTCCGATCAGCGACCAAAACTCATGGAATGATGTTTCAGAAAAAGATATTTTAATTCCAGCTGGACATCAAATTGGAAAAGCTGAATTGCTGTTCTCAAAAATTGAAGATAAAACTGTTGAAATTCAACTAGAAAAATTAGCAGCAACCAAAAGAGAAAATGAACAAGCGAACAAATTAATAGAGCCTCAGAAAGAAACTATAGCGTTTGAGGATTTTACGAAGCTAGATATACGAGTTGGAACCATTTTAGAAGCTGTAAAAGTTGCTAAAACTAAAAAATTACTACAGTTAAAAGTAGATGTTGGTATCGATGTAAGAACTATTGTTTCTGGTATTGCAGAAAGTTTTTCTCCGGAAGATATTATTGGTCAGCAAGTAACGGTTTTAACCAACTTAGCTCCAAGAAAAATTAGAGGTGTAGAAAGTCAGGGAATGATTTTGATGACAGATACTTCAAACGGTAAATTGGCTTTTGTAGAACCAGAAAAAAAAGTAACCAACGGACAACAAATTAGTTAAAACTAAAGTCTAGAATAAACAGAGAGAAACAAATCATGTCAAAAAAATTAATCTTCATTTCCTTTGTCGTTTCTCTTGGAGGGTTTTTATTTGGTTTTGATGCTGGTATCATTTCTGGAGTCATGTCTTATGCTGGTGGCGAATTCAATTTAAATGATATTCAGTCTGGCTGGGTGGTGAGTTCCCCTTCTTTTGCAGCCATGATTGCCATGCTTTTCTCAGGTAAATTAAGTGACAAATTAGGAAGAAAAAAAATTCTTATTTATGTAGCTTTCTTATACGCAGTGTCTGCATTACTATCTGCTTTCGCTTCATCCTACGAAATGTTATATATCGCAAGAATGATTGGTGGTTTGGCATTTGGAGCGGCGTTAGTTTTAGCTCCCATGTATATTGCAGAAATTTCAACAGCCAAAAACAGAGGGAAATTAGTAGCAATTCAACAATTAAACATTGTTCTAGGGTTCTTTGCGGCGTTCTTAAGCAATTACTTTTTTAATAAATACAACACTCCTGAAAGTACATTTCTTTCAGATACAACTGTATGGAGATGGATGTTGGGAATTGAATTAATACCAGCTTTACTTTATTTTATTGCCTTGTTTTTTGTGCCTAAAAGTCCAAGATGGTTATATCTTAATAACAAAATTGATGCAGCAAAAAAGGTGTTAATTCAAATCCATGGTGAAACATTTGCTGAAAGTGAAATAATAGCCATTGAAAAAAATAGTGATCAGTATAAAAATTCCTCAAATTCTAATATTAGAAAATTATTAAAACCTGGTCTTCGTTTTATTTTTATAGTAGGATTAATAGTTGGAATTTTACAACAAATTACAGGAATTAACGCTGTCTATTTTTATGCAACTTCTATTTTTAAACAAACAGGAATTGGAACAGACGCTGCATTTTCTTCTGGAATTTTGTTAAGTTCTATTACGGTAGTTTTTACTATAATAGCCATGTATTTAATTGATAAAATGGGAAGAAGACCTTTATTATTGATTGGTACTTTAGGAATCTCTTTTAGTTTATTATTATGCGCCTATGGTTTTAATCAAGCTAGTTATAAACTGACCTCAGAAAATATTAAAACCTTCTCATTTACTGGATCAGAAAAACTAGAAAGCATTGCCAACAAAGAATATACTTTTGATGTGGATTTTAAAAATGAGTTAAAAGCTATTTTAGGAAATCAGGTTTACAGTAAAAATGATGGCGCTATTTTAGAAGCAGCCACTACTATAAATGCTACTTTAATTTTAATTGGGATTTTAGGTTTTATCGCTTGTTTCGCTTTTTCTTTAGGTCCTGTTATGTGGGTGCTACTATCCGAATTATATCCTTTAAAATATAGAGGATTAGCCATCGGAATTATTGCTTTTGTAAACTCACTAGTGAGTTCTATCATTCAATTAATTTTCCCTTGGGAATTATCAAATTTAGGAAATGCCATGTCCTTTTTCTTATTTGGGATTATTGCTTTTATTGGGTTCTTTATCATGTTAAAAATAGTGCCCGAAACCAAAGGAAAATCTTTGGAAGAAATTGAAAAAGAATTTGTGAAAACGTAAATTTGCGAATGCTCAAAATTGCTTACCATTCTATTTACAAACATCATTTGCCGGATGGGCATCGATTTCCGATGGCAAAATATGATCTCTTACCACAACAATTATTGTATGAAGGAACTTGTATAGAAGAAAATTTCTTTGAACCTGAAATTCCAAATAATAAGTACTTTTTTATGGTACATGATGCTGATTATGTTTCCCATTTATTGAACATTACTTTAGATCAAAAAGCTGCTAGAAAAATTGGTTTTCCATTAAGCGAAGAATTAATTGCCAGAGAAATGATCATTGCAGACGGAACCATGAAAGCTAGTGAATATGCAATTAAACATGGAATTGCCATGAACATTGCAGGCGGGACGCATCATGCGTTTACCAACAGAGGTGAGGGGTTTTGCATGTTAAATGATCAGGCGATTGGTGCAAAATATTTATTAGAAAATGGATTAGCTACTAAAATTTTAATTGTTGATTTAGATGTACATCAAGGAAATGGTACCGCAGAAATTTTTCAAAACGACACAGCTGTTTTTACTTTTTCAATGCACGGAAGAAGCAATTATCCATTTCATAAAGAGCAAAGTGATTTAGATATTCCTTTAGAAAATGGGACAGATGACGCAACCTATTTATCAATTTTAAAAGAAACCTTACCCAACTTAATTAAAAAGCAACAGCCAGATTTTATCTACTATCTCTGTGGTGTAGATGTGATTGAATCAGACAAATTAGGGAAACTTTCTTTAAGTATAGAAGGTTGTAAAGAAAGAGATCGAGTTGTTTTACAATCATGTAAAGAATCTAATATTCCAGTAATGTGTAGTATGGGTGGTGGTTATTCTAAAGATATTAAAATTATAGTAGATGCACATGCCAATACTTTTAGGTTGGCGCAAGATATTTTCTTTTAATTAAGACCCAATTCTTTTCTTAAAGTAGCGTCTTTTATACTATTCTGACTCCAATAAGGTAACATTTTTTGTTTCTTTAAAACGGCACGAGTAGTTCTTAATTTTCCATCAAATGCAGAAGGAAAAGTTTCAAACCAACCGATAATTTTATAAGGTGCTTTGTTTTCAAAAACAATGCGTATTGTTCTTTTCAGTTGAACGTATTCTATTTTGTATTCCATTAAGTCCCCGCCAGGTAAGTCTTCTTTATCATAAGAATTTAGTGAAGCCTTAGCTTTAAAAGATTGTAATGGTAAATGTTTCATTTGAATATAATTCGCAGGAGGAATAAACTGAACATATCCTTTTGCTAATAATGCTGGGTTCATTCTAAGTACCGTAAAAACTTCATCTTCTAAAAATGATCTTTTTATTCTAGTGGTTTTATCACCTTCTTTCTCAAAATAAGAGCGATGTTCTACTTTGTAATCTGTATTAAAGATGAGATTAAATTGTGTGTAAATTGTTCCACACCACTCTTGTGAAGAGGCAGAAACTTTTAATGATTTTGGAAATTGACCTCTATCAATAGGAGTAAAGACAGAACTAAATAAAGAATAATCATAGACTCCAGTCGTGAATTTTTTTAACTGAATGTTCTTTAAAATCCAAGTAGAACTTTTACTAGTATAGGTCTCATTCTTGACTTGTTTATCCGTCAGAAAATCCTCGGTAACAAAAACACTTACAAGTTGTCCAGGGTGATTTTCTTTATATCTATTTTGTGATAACTCATAAACATTTACTTCGGCTTTTCCTTGTGTCCAATAAGAGTTTGATGCAACATCATTTTTTTGAGCTAGTAGTTTTCCAGTAAAAACAAGAGCTATGAGAAAAAAAGAAATAGTGTTTTTCATAATTATAAAGTATACATATAAAGTTAAAGAATTCTAAATATTTATTTAAAAGTTGATATAAATATAGACAATAACTACTGAAATTTGTATTTTAGTTATCTTATATGCTACACGAATTACAAGACATTATCCGTTCTGCTAAAATTGCAAAAACCCAAGGACTTAAAACTGTTTTAGCCTCTGTTGTTTCTCTAGAGGGCTCTTCTTATAGAAGACCAGGAGTTAGAATGTCTATTCAAGAAAATGGAAAAATGATTGGCGCAGTTAGTGGAGGATGTGTAGAAAAAGAAATTTTACGTCAGGCAAGAAGTGTCTTTGAAACAAACACTCCCAAATTGATAGAATATGATGGTCGTTATCGATTAGGGTGTGAGGGAATTCTTTATATTTTAATTGAACCTTTTAATCCTGAGGATACTTTTTATGAAGCCTTTGAAAAACAATGCAACGCTAGAAAACCCTTTTCAATCAATACTTTTTATTCTAAAGAAGAATCCAGCAGATTATCTGGAGGATCTGTTTTTAATTTTTCAGAAGTTTTTTTTTCTGTTTCAGAGGTTGTGACTGAAGAAAATTTAGATGTTTTTCCTCAAACGGTAAAAGCTGGTTTTAAATTAATTATAGTTGGATCTGAACACGATGCTGTTCAATTATGTAACTATGCTTCAACAACTGGTTGGGAAGTCGCTATGGTTGCTCCAACAGATGATCCAAAAGCAATTGATAATTTTCCTGGAGCTTCAGAATATTTAGGAATCGATGCAACTACATTTGGTAACCTAAACTTTGATTCTCAAACTGCTATCATGTTAATGACCCACAGTTATGTGAAGGATTTAACCTATTTATCAGAACTTGTAGAAAAAGATATTAGATATATTGGCTTATTAGGACCCAGCAAAAGAAGAGAGAAATTATTGAATGAATTATTAGAAAAAAACGAACTCCTCTCTGAGAATTTCTTTGCTAATATCTATGGTCCTTCCGGAATTAATATTGGTGCAGAAACTCCACAAGAAATTGCTATTTCTATTCTTGCTGAAATATTATCTGTTTTTAGAAATCAAAAACCCATACCTTTGAAGGATAAACAAACCGGAATACATCAATAATGTCTAAAACTGCTATTTTAATTCTTGCTGCTGGAGAATCCAAAAGAATGGGTGAGCCAAAACAATTGTTACCTTATAATGATTCAACTTTATTAATTCACACAATTGAACAAGCAGCGCCTCTAAAATACTCAGACACCTTTATTGTTATTGGAGCTCATTTCTCTGATATTTTTAAATCAATCAGAAGTCAAAAAGCTACCGTTATCAAAAACAATAACTGGGAAGATGGTATGGGCAGCTCTTTAAGTAAAGGAATAGAGTTCATAAAAAAGAAAGATAAATACGATAGAGTTTTAGTTACTTTAAGTGATTTACCTCTAGTAACTACAGAACATTATGAAGAATTAATGGCGTTATCTGACTCTTCTGGAAAACGAATTGTTCTTACTAATTATGATGAAGTTGCAGGTGTTCCGGCAATTTTTGACAGATCATTATTTAATGAACTAACTATTTTATCAGATGATGAAGGAGCGAAACCTGTCGTAAAAAAATACAAAAAAGAGGTTTTAAAAATGAATTCTAAAACCCCGTTTTTTGATGTTGATACCAAAGAAGCGTATCAAAAATTATTGAAATTATCCTAAAATTTTACTTTTAGAAGCATCTAACTGATTTATAAATGGCTGCTTTAACAGTCGTTTTCCTGTAGCTACTTTAATAGCGTTAGCAACAGCACCTCCTGCTGGTGGCAATCCTGGTTCTCCTAGGCCTGTTGGTGATAAATCATTTTCAACAAAAAAGGTGTTTACCTGAGGTGTTTCTTGCATTCTTATTAAACGATATTTATCAAAATTTACTGCCTGTGGCGCCCCATCTTTAAAGTTAAAGTCGCCATACATTGCATGTCCGATTCCGTCCAGTACTCCACCTTCAACTTGATTCTTGGCTCCTAAAGGATTTACAACGATTCCGCAATCAACTGCTACCGTTACGTTTTTAACAACTGGCATCCCATCTTTCATTTCAATGTCTGCCACTTCTGCTACATGTGTATTATGACTGTAATAAGCTGCAAATCCTTGATAGGTTCCTTCTGGAACTTTACCCCAGTTAGATTTTTCTAAGGCTAACTTAATCGTGTTTTCCATTCGTTCTCCAGAATATTGAATATTCTCATCTGTAGTTCCTTTTACGTTTTGAAGTAACTCTAAAAGCAATGTTGGATGATCTTTACCTAATTCTTCTGCTAGTTCACTAAAAAAACTTTGCTCAGCAAAAGCTAAGAAATTTGTGTAGGGTGCTCTCCAGGCTCCAGTAGTCATTTTACTTTGGTAATTTCCTGTACTTACTTTATAATTAGGAATACAACCTGCTGGGAAAAAATCAGGAATTAATCCATACATATTGGCATTAATCGCTGCTTCTTTAAGATGATATCCTGTTATTTTTCCATCTTTTAAAGAGGCTTTAATTCGATATTTAATAGCTGGTCTATAAGTTCCTGCAGCCATATCATCTTCTCTAGAGAAAACTACTTTCACTGGTTTCTTGGCTGCATCTGAAATTTCTGCAGCTTCTAATGCGAAGTCACTGTATAGTCTTCTTCCAAAACCACCACCCATGCGAGTCATCTCTACATGAACTTCTTCTGGTTTTCTTTCAAACATTCCAGATACTAACGAAGATAACCAAGCTGGAGTTTGAACCGGTCCAACCAAGTGAATTTTTTCAGCAGTTACATTCGCATAAAAGTTCATTGGTTCCATACAATTGTGAGGTAAGAATGGAGATTCATAGGTTTTTTCAATCACCTTGTCTGCTTGCGCAAATGCTTTTGTTATATTTCCATCTTCTCTTCTAGTGTCAAATTTATTTCCATCAAGAATTTTAAACAATTCTTTATCATGATCTTCAGTGCTCTCTAATTTGGCTTCATCTGCCCATTCTGCCAGTAAAGCCTTTTTACCTTTCATTGCTGCCCAAGTACTGTTTCCTATAACAGCAATTTTGTCAGTAACTCTGGTAAAGTCAATTTTTCCGTCTAACAATTTAATTTTATCCCCAAATCGGATAACATCAATTACGCCATTGACAGCTCTAGCTTTAGAATCGTCAAAACTAACTAGTTTTTTTCCAAAAGCGGGAGGTCTTAAAACCGAGGCATAAACCATTCCTTCGGATTTATAATCTAAACCAAACAAAGGTTTTCCAGTTCTAATTTTGTCAATGTCTACATTCTTAATATCCTGTCCAATAATTTTATAATCTTTGGATTCTTTCAATTTTACGTTCTCTGGAACTTCTATACCAGCAGCTTCTTTTACAACTTCGCCATATCCTAATGTATCACCATTTGAATTTGTTATAATTCCTTCTGAAGCAGTACATGTTGATGCATCAACTCCCCATTTAGCTGCAGCTGCATTAACTAACATTTGTTTCGCGGTTGCCCCTGTTTGTCTTAAAGCTTCCCAACCAAAACGAATTGATTGACTTCCACCAGCAACTTGTCTTTGATAGTTTTTAGTATCTAACGCTCCTTGAGCAACATTTACTTTGTCCCAGGCAACATCTAACTCTTCTGCAATAATCATAGGCATAGAGGTTTTTACTCCTTGACCAATTTCTGGATTAGGTGAAAAAATTGTAACATAGCCTTCTTCTGAGATTTTGATAAATGCATTAAAATCAGTAAAATTTAACTTAGATATATCTACAGGTGGCACTGCATTTGGTTTACAAGCGTTTAGTAAATTAAACCCAATCAACATACCCCCTCCTGCAAGTACAGAGGTTTTTAAAAAATTTCTTCTACTAAAATTAAGTGAATTATTTTGAGATTCCATGTTTTTGATTTTGGTTGATTATGAGTTTTTAGCAGCTACCTCCACTGCTTTTTCTATTCTATTATATGATGCACATCTACAAATATTACCATGCATGGCTTCTCTTATTTCTTCTTTGGTAGGATTTGGATTTTCCTTTAAGAAAGCAGAAGCAGTCATCATTTGGCCAGCCTGACAATAACCACATTGAGGTACATCTATTTCTTTCCAAGCTTCTTGAACAGGATGGGTTCCGTTTTCAGAAAGTCCTTCAATAGTTGTGATTGATTCTCCTGAAATAGTGGCAATTGGCAATGAACAGCTTCTAACAGCTATATTATCTATGTGCACAGTGCAAGCTCCACATTGAGCAATACCGCAACCAAATTTGGTTCCTACCATATCAAGTTCATCTCTGAGAACCCATAAAAGCGGTGTGTCTGCGTCTGCGGTTACCTTTGTTGTTTTACCATTAATTTTTAGTGTATAATCTGGCATAATTTATTTTTTAAGATATCGATTGATAAGTTACAAAAACTTATAATTATTTATGATGTTTT
>Ga0209653_1000051_pt1 | contig 94399 bp, 92 predicted proteins | sample SaaInl6LU_22_DNA_FD_184644 | JGI IMG/M metagenome (GOLD analysis project Ga0209653, IMG submission 184644) | Marine microbial communities from expanding oxygen minimum zones in the Saanich Inlet - ESP_116LU_22_DNA (SPAdes) (version 2) | ecosystem: Environmental > Aquatic > Marine > Intertidal... | reverse complement strand
GATAGGCCAGAGGTGTAAGCGTGGTAACACGTTCAGCTGACTGGTACTAATGGTCCGATAGGCTTGATTTGATCCAGTAGAAGGCAGACACGCCAATACAGATCCAAAAGCCATACACAATTGCCGCTTAATTAACTTAACTTGGAACAAAACGTTTGTTTATAAATCATTATGTAATATCTATCTTGGTTTGGTGATCATAGCGCCAATGAAACACCCGATCCCATCCCGAACTCGGAAGTTAAGCATGGTCGCGCCGATGGTACTGCAGCTCAAGCTGTGGGAGAGTAGGAAATCGCCAATCCTAGATAGATATCAAATAATACTCTCATTACGATAGAAAACCACTCACAAAATTAATCAAAAAAACCGCCTGCACAGGCGGTCATTGCGTTTCCTTTACATTTGATGTGGTAATGGTGATGGTGATGAACACATATGCTCCATGCTATAATATAAATGCACGACACAGATATTGAAATAATTTTACACGCAGGCGCTCATAAAACCGCAAGCACGCATCTGCAAAATAGGTTGCTCGAGAATGAAAACCTGTTTGCGAAAGCCGGCTGCTCCTATCTGGGACCCGAGCGCATCCGCGATGAATTTGGCACCCTATGGAAGGCCCTCGGAAGGTCCCATACCCCACTGCAGCAGAAAAGCATAAGTTATTATTTAATTGATCGTCGACTTAGCGTATCCAACATGCTCAAGCGGCTAGGTGTGGACACAGCAACGGTGTGACATAACAGGGCTATTGAGTTAGACGCATTGGAATTATTATTAGAAAGCAATCAATATGGCAAATTTTCACGAAATTAATTTTTTGAAGCGGCTGGTTCGCAGAAATAAAATTATCGCAGATGAAGTTGTGGACATTGGAGTTCGTGCCGGCACGCCGAGTCTGTACCAATCCTTTCCATCCGCGAAGTTTTTTCTTGTTGATCCGCAAAAAGGTGGCGAATCATTGTTGGAAGAACGTCCCCAAAATTTTGAATTCTTAAACATTGGGTTAGGCTCTGTGCCTGGAAAATGCATTCTTAATGAGCAAGGGGGTAAATCCAGTATCCTTGAGCGTACGCAGATTACCGCGGGAAAGATAATTGAGAGGTATGAGTTTGAAGTTTCAACCCTTGATAACTTGATTGGAGAAAGACTTCACTCGCATAATATTGGTGTAAAGATTGATACAGAAGGTTACGAACTAGAGATAGTGAAGGGGCTTAATGATCACTGTGAACGTGTATCCTTCATTATTGCGGAGGTCAGTGTAAGGAAGAGGTTTGTCGAATCCTATGGCTTTCATGAGCTGGTTAATGCTTTGTGGGATCGCGGATTTTCATTCTATACAGTCGTGAGCCCTCCAAACTCAAAACCTTTCCATCACGATATGCTGTTTCTACCGATAACTAATCCGATGCTGCAATAAGGCGATTTTATTAGTAGTGTCGCTCGTTTGATGGGGGTGAGGTCGTAAGATCAAATCTAACGCTGTGCGCCAAAAATTGATCTTCCTGACCAGTAATAAAAAATATTTCGTTAAAAACGAAAAACATCTCCTGAATCTTCTCATGCGCGCCAATGCAAAGCGGTTTAACCACTTGCTTTGCGCGCCAAACTTTATAAAACAGCCGCTATGGAGGACTTTATGTTTGCACGAATTTATCAGCCCGCCAAAACTGCGATGTCTTCAGGCACGGCCAAAACCAAACTTTGGGTGTTGGAATTCGCGCAGACGGACGCGCGCCGTATTGATCCCCTGATGGGCTGGACCACCAGTGACGATACGCAAACACAGGTTCGCCTTCAATTTGACACCAAGGATGCGGCCGTGGACTATGCGGAGCGGCATGGTATTGAAGCGACTGTCGTTGAGCCGCAAAAGCGTGCACCGAATATTCGTCCTGGCGGTTATGGCGAAAATTTCGCAACGAATCGTCGTGGTGTTTGGACCCATTAAACGGCCGTCTTTTGGGTCAGTAAGTCGCCGCAGTTTTCGCTGTTTAGGCACTATAAAAATACAATTAAATCAACCATAATTATTAAAATTTCATTGATTTTGGTCTTTACAGGTTAGACCTCATTTGCTTAAATCAGCGCGGGTTAGGTGGGCAGTCATTATTAGGAATTCGCTATGGATTCGCCCAGTAGAGTATATTTTGAGCATTCAAAGCCATCTCATTTTCAGCCTGAAAATACGGTGGCTCATGCATCGTCACAGCCCGATGCCCCTGAGGTAAATTCCAGGGCGCCGGGGAGGGATGATCTGCCCAAGCAGATCTTTGCACGGGATCTTCCGCTTTATGAAGTTGAGGCGATGTCCTTGATCCACGGGCAAATTGCGCGAATGGCTTGGCCGAGCATCATGGCGGCCAGCCGCGGGAAGGTGTTGACGCTCGACGCGAGCCGCCCCGGTCATTTCGCTTGGGGCCCGCTCATGGTCTCTGCGGGCACACCCGAAGGGGTAGGTTTTGTTTTACGGCGCATTTTCCGACTCAAATCGGCGCGGAGCTTCTTTCCCAATATAACCATTGAGGGCGGGAGGGTTGGTCTCACCTCTGAATGGGGCACTGCGAATTTGGAAGAATGCCTCTGGGACCCAAGTGATCCGGAGGCTGAGCAGGATTGCATGTTGATGCGTGAGTACCTCAACCCCACCCCCAAAAGACCAACGACAAAACCGCATCAAAACCTCGCTGCTTTCATAGCCTGGGCGCAGGCAGATCCTGAAGTGTTGCGGGAGACAGTGCGCGGTTCTTTGCAATATTTTTCATATTTCTTTAAGCTTGCGAGCTGCTCGGTGCCGCAGCAAAATCTTGCGATAAAGACGCGTTTGTCTTTCACAGATGCATTGGTGCGGCGCGTCCTGTCGGCCGGTGCTCTCACGCGTTTGACCGGGTCAAAATCCCATGCGGAACTGGCCGAATTGGCAAAGCATTTGGCACAGGCAGACAGGTCTGAGGCCGATTACGCCGTGTTCCAATCCTGCCTTGAGCGCCTGACCAAAGATAACGTTATTTATGACGCTGCGGCGGAGGAATTTTGATCATCCATAGCCTTGGTGGACATCATATCCGCCAATTTCTTCCGTTGAATTTTTCCCGAAGGGCCCTTGGGTAGATCCTCGAGCACATAGACCGTATCAGGCGCTTTGAAGGCGCCGAGCCTGCGCGTGCAGATCTCGATCAAGTCAGCGGGGGTGGCCTGACTGCCGGCACAAAGGGTTACGGCCGCGACCACCCGTTCCCCATAGGTGGTGCAGGGCTGGGCGAAGGCTGCGGCTTCGACAACATCCGCATGTGCGTACAGCGCCTCGTCCACTTCACGCGGCGCGATATTTTCACCGCCTTTAATAATCAATTCCTTCAAACGTCCTGTAACAAAGACATATCCCTCATCATCCCGATGTCCGAGATCACCAGAGAGCAGCCAGCCGTCAGGCGTGAAGCTCGCGCGTGTCGCCTCGGGGTTTTTGAGATATTCTTTCATGACATTTGGACCCCGAATGGCGATCTCTCCCTGCTCATTGTTGCCAGCTGCAGAGAGGTTGGAGCGCAGGATGGTCACGTCATTGCCTATGGCAATGCCCGGCGAGCCGATTTTGCGGGTTGCCGGGGGGAGCGGGTTTGACAGCATCTGTGCCGCGGTCTCTGTCATGCCCATTGTTTCAATGATCGGTACACCAAAGCGGCTTTCAAAGGCTGTCTGTACCTCTGGCGCCAAAGCGGAGCTTGCTGATCTGCCAAAACGCAGTCGGGCTTTGGCAGCAGCACTGGGATCCTGCACGCCATGCAGCAGATGCGAAATGATGGTGGGCACCACTGAAAACCAGGTGACGGCTCCCGCCTCAATATCGCTCCAGAACCGGCTGTTGGAAAACTTAGGGGCCAGTAGCAATTGCCCACCTGATATGAGACATCCCATGACGCTGACGCATAGCCCATTGATGTGGCAGATCGGCAGCACGCAATATCCGCAGTCCTGTTCCGTCAGCCGATGGGCGCAGGCCGTCGTCCAGCCTCCCGCCAAAAGGCTGCTATGGCTGTGCACCACGCCCTTGGGCTGCCCGGTCGTGCCAGATGTGTACATCAGCAAAGCGTCATCTCCAGCGCTGAGGGGATGCAGGGGCACTTGCGTATTCAGGTCAAGATCGTCGGGCAACGGCTGCAAGCCATCAGGGCAGGTGGCGGCAAACTGTGCGTGTTGATCTGCGCCCACTGAGGCAAAGCGCGCCTCACAATGCTCAAACGCATAGGTTATCGCATCATTGCCGGCGGCCAGATTGATCATCGTGACCCGAAACCCGCCATAGAGCCCGGCAAAGAGCGTCTCCAGGGCCGCACGACCATTGGGCATCATCACAGCGAGGCTTTCCCCTTTGGTCATGCCAAGCGCCGTTAGGCCTTGTGCCCGTGCACGGGCGACATCACGCAAACGGGCCCAAGAGAGGTCAGCGGCGCCATCGGTGAAGCGATAGGCGATGCGCTCTCCTCTTGCTTTGGCCTGATGATCCAGCCAATCGCGCACAGTGCCTTGTGGCGGGGCTGCGTTGAAGGCAATCATTTTCCGGCTCGCGCCCAATATTGTGCAAAAATCTCTTCCAGCTCCGGTTCACGCGGTGGAATTTCGCGGGCCACTTTGGTGGTTTGCATAAAGTGGCGCCAATTGAGATTACCATCAATCGAATTGCCACCCCAACTGCCGCATCCCATTGAGAGCGAGAAGGGCAGCCCGTTGTTAAAGGCACCCCCCGTGGCGAAGCAATGGGCTTGGTTGACGATGACCCGGCAGGTCGGAACTTCGCGTCCCAATTCCAAGGCGCGCGCATCCAGTTTGGAATGGAGCCCAATGGAATGGCCTGCGCCTTGATGGGTCAGGATACGGCTGGCAATGGCTTTTGCATCCGCAAAATCGCGCGCACGATAGAGGGCCACGACGCGGGAAAGCTTTTCACCGGACAGAGGATGATCTGCACCAATACCTGAGGTTTCAACGGCAAGGAATTTGGTCGTGGCGGGCACTTTCCCTACCATATCCAGCGCTTCAAGCATCTTGTCGGCATCCTGAGCAATGACCGCGCGGTTCAAATGCCCATCGGGCCAAAGCTTGGCAATGATGGGCGCTTCCTCTGTCACGAGCGCGCCGCCTTCCTGCGCCATGGCTTGGACAAAGGCGTCATAGATTTCATCCACCACCACAAGCGCATTTTCCGACGAGCAAGACGTGGCATTGTCAAAGGTCTTTGAGGCGGTGATTTTCGCGGCAGCCTCGGCAAGATCGGCCGTTTCATCAACGATCACGGTCACATTCCCCGCCCCCACCCCAATCGCAGGGGTGCCGCAAGTATAGGCACGGCGCACGTTGTTTTGACTGCCGGTGACCACAACCAAATCGGTCGTCTCTAGCATGCGCTGGGTCTTGGCCTTAGAGCCGGGCGCTGGCAGCATTTGCACCAGATCACGATCAACTCCGATCTTGTCAAATTCGGCATATATATAGTCCAGCAAAAGCGCGCAGGACTCGACCCCTTTGGGCGATGGCGAAAGAACAATGGCGTTGCCAGATTTCAGGGCATTGATGATATTATTGGCCGGGGTGGCCGCAGGGTTGGTCGAGGGCACAACCGCGCCGATGACACCGATTGGGCGGGCAATCTCTGTCACGCCGGTGGTCGGATCATCAGAAACTATTCCATAGGTTTTTGCATCCGCGATGTCCCGCAACAGGCCCAAGGTTTTGCGATGATTTTTTGTGATCTTATCGGCGACATTGCCCAGGCCGGTGGTTTTTACGGCCAGTTCGGCCAATGCGCGATTGCGCGTGGGCTCCATGATGGCCCATCCGACCGCCTGAGCGGCTTGATCGTAGCGTTCTTGTGAGCCCTTGGCTTCGAAGGCGATCTGGGCCTTGCGGGCGCGGGCAATCACGCTGTCAACGAGCGCAATGTCATCGGGAGTTGTCATCGGGAATTCCGTTCATTCAATAAGGTGGCAGGGACCCGCTAAGGCCCCCACCGATTGCGTTATATCACAGGCCTGCGAGCAGGTCCTTTAGGGTCACCTCGCGGGCGGCCCACATCTCAAGCACCTCATCGCGGGTCATGATATGCATCGGAGATCCACCGGCTTTCATTTTACTCGCAACGCTGCCATGGGCAAACATGGCCGGCACGGTTGCGGCCAGCTTGTCGATGATGGCTTGCGGTGTGCCTTTCGGGACCATCACGCCGCGGAAATTGACCGAGGCATTGTCCACATCCAGGCCTTGTTCCATCAGGGTCGGGACATCCTCCATAAAGGCATTGCGCTCAAGATCGGCGACGCCAAGGATCTTGATGGTGCCGGCTTCACGGGCGCGGAAGGCGTCCGATAGGTTGTTGACGCCGGCCATTACCTCACCGGCAATAACCGCTTTCATTGCGCCCGAGCCGCCAGATTTATTTGGAATATAGGCCATTTTCACGCCGGCTGCCTTCTCAATTTGCAGTGCGGCGATATGGTGACCCACAAACAAGCCCGCGCCAGAGAAGGTGAGCTTGCCAGGGTTGGCTTTGGCCCAATCAATGACATCCGCCATAGAATTAAATTCGCTGTCTGCGGCCACAACAAATACCGCCGGATCTGCACCCCAATTGGCAATAGGTTCGAAACTATCGGCCGAATACTCTACGCCGCCCTCAATGGATTGGGCAATGAAATGGGGGATGTTGTAAACGCCCATGGTATAGCCATCTGCCTCTGCGGCTTTGGCAAGCCAGTTCCAGCCGACGCGGCCCCCGGCGCCGGGCTTGTTGATAATGGCAACAGGCATGCCCAAGGCATCATCATTGCCTGCGGTCATGGTGACGATCCGCGCTTGGAAATCTGTGGCACCGCCGGCGCCATAGCTGACCATGAGCATGATCGGACGGTCCGGATATTTTGCGTGGCCATCGGCCTGCGCGGAGCTGGCCAAAGCGGCAAGGGCAATGGCTGCACCTGCAAGTAGTTTCTTCATTTTTTAGTCCTCCCTAGTGGTGATGATGCCCTGTCGCGTCTACGGTTCAGGACCAAATCTCTCGCGGCGTGTATACGTTCAAGATAAGTGCGAAGAGACAGTACATGACGGCCATAAAGCCGGCCGTGATGATGGCGCGCATGACCCATGACCGGAGCTGCCGGTGATCTGCGGGGTCATACCAAGTGAGTAGAATAAAGAAAGCGAGGGTGGTTCCGGTGTAAAATCCAAAGAACTTGGCGCCCCAAAACACATAGGCTACGGCGACAGTCAGACCCGGTGCGATACGGAGAATTTCTTGCCGGCTGAAGCCGCCCTCTTGAGCTGTGCCGTCTCTGAGGGCTTTGAAAAAGGTCCAAAGGGCGAGCACGACAAAGAGTGTTGAGACGAGGCGCGGAAAGGCGAAAGCGGCTGCCGGGGTTTGGGTATAGCTGACAAAGCAGACCCAGAGCCCGACGAGGGCGATGAGCCCCGCGGGGATAGCATGTTGAAACCGCTGCATCACAAAGCCCTCCCTTGCCTGCGATTTTTCAGCTCAAGCCAAACCGAGTAGACGATCGAACCCAAGACGATTGCAATCAGGACCATGTTTAAGGTGCCGGTAAAGAAATAGGGCAAGACCCCATTTTGCGCCGCTGCGATCATCGCGCCTTCGACAAAATTGCCTTCTGCGATTGGGCCTAAGATCAAGCCCAATACCAACGGGGCTGCGGAGTAGCCGTAGCGTTCGAGAAAATACATTCCCGCGCCAAGCACCAGCATGACGAAAACATCATCCATGGACAGCTGGACGGAGTAGCTGCCGAACACCGCAAGGGCCAGGACCACAGCGGCCATGACCGCGCGCGGCACGCGCGCCACATTGGCGGCCAGACCCGCGATCATAAGGCCAAAGACACACATTAGGATTTGCCCGATCAGCATCGAATTGATGAAGGGCCAAACAACCTCTGGATAGTCACGGAAAATATTTGGGCCGGGGAAAATTCCGTGGATGATGAGCCCGCCGAGCAAAACCGCCGCGGTGGGGCTGCCGGGGATTGAGAGGGTGAGTAAGGGGACCAAGGAGGGACCGACCATGGCATTATTGGCCGATTCTGCGGCGATGATGCCCTCTGAATGGCCGGTGCCGAATTTCGCACGCTCTGGGCTGAAGTTGCGGGTTTGATCATAGGCCACGAGCCCTGCGATTTGCCCACCCACGCCGGGGATCAAGCCGATGATTGCGCCGACGGTGGTTCCGATGCCGAGTGCGCGGGTGCGGCGGCTCACTTCTGTAATGGCCTGGCGCAGCGGATGGGGCTTGATGCTCAGGACTTCAAGATCTTCCCGAGAGCGGCCCTTCGCAAACATAGAGATCACCTGCGGAATGGCAAAAAGACCAATCAGCGCGGGAATGATGTTGATGCCTCCGGCAAGAGAGGAATGAAAAATAAAGCGTTGAGTGCCCAAGATATCGTCGAAACCGATGGTGGAAATCCACAGGCCGATACACCCGGCCAACAGACCTTTGACGACAGAGTTGCTGCCCAAAGTGCCAATGACAGTCACCCCAAGGATCGCGATCCAAAAACTTTCACTCGGACCAAAAACCAAAGCCCATTTGGCGAGCACCGGCGTGGCGAAGATCAGCAGAAGCACCCCGGCGACGCCGCCAAAGAGTGAGGCCAAGAATGACAATTGTAAGGCGCGCTTGCCATCGCCATTGCGCGCCATCGTATGGCCGTCCAATGTCGTGGCAATATTGGCTGGCGCTCCTGGAATTTTCAGCAAAATGGCACTGACCGCGCCGCCAGCGACCGTTGAGGTATAGAGCGCCCCTAGCAAAATCAGCCCGTGAGCGGGCTCCATCTTGAAGGTGAAAGGAATGGCCAAGGCCACCGCCATGGTCGGCGATAGGCCCGGCGTGGCGCCAAGGATCAACCCAAAAACTGTGCCCAGCAACAGCATGCCAAAGGCCCAAAGGGTGAAGACATCGTCAAAGTAGTAAAGGAACTCCATCGGTGATCCACGGTCCTGTGTTGTGCTTGACTTATCAGAGTAGGCGATGAAAATAGTAATGCAAACGTTTTCATAAAATTTGCCAAAAAGAGGTTTTTATGTCATTAAAGCAGGGAGGTAAGGCCGATATTGTGGATGTCGCTCACCGTGCGGGCGTTTCGATTTCGACGGTGTCCCGCAGCTTCAATCACCCAAATTTGGTGAATCTTGCGACTCGTAAAAAGATTGAAAAATCCGTGAAGGCTTTGGGTTATATCCGCAATCGGGCGGCGCAGGCGATGCATGGGCGGCGCAGCGGCACGATTGGTTTGATCGTTCCAACCATTGATCATGCGATTTTTGCCGAGGTCATCCAAAGCTTTTCGGACGCGGTTGATCAGGCGGGTTTTACCCTGTTGATTGCCAGCCACGGATTCGATTTGGAGCGCGAGTATGCCGTGTTGCGAAAATTTCTCGAGCACCGGGTGGATGGGGTGGCACTGATTGGTCTGGATCACTGCGAACCAACCTTTCAACTCTTGGAGCAACAGTCGGTCCCGGTGATTTCTATCTGGAACTATGAAGAGGATAGCCGCATTTCCTGCGTTGGGGCTGCCAATCGCGAGGCGGGGCAGATGGCGGCAAAACATGTGCTCGATTTGGGGCACAGGCGGATTGCCTTGGTATTTCCCAAGACGGACGGCAATGATCGCGCAAGGGGGCGATTGGAGGGGGCTTTGGCGCAATTGCGGCGCCAAGAGGCTGAGCCGCCAGAGGCTTGGACCATACAGGCCCCTTACAATATCGCCGAGGCCAAGGAAGCCTGCGGCGCATTGTTTGACCTGCCGGAACGTCCTACGGCCCTTCTGTGCGGTAATGATGTGATCGCGCAGGGGGCAATTTATGCGGCAGTCCAGCGAGGGTTGCGAGTGCCAGAAGACCTATCAATTTTGGGGATCGGGGATTTCAAAGGCAGCAAAGAGATGGAGCCTGCTCTGACCACGATCCATTTCCCAGCCGAAGAGATTGGCGGCTTGGCTGGGCGCGAAATGTGCGGATTGATCGCTCAGTCGGAAGGCCGGAAAACCATGGGACAGATGGTGCGCCGGAAATGCCAGATCAGCTTGGCCGAGCGCGCGACCTGCTTGCCAGTTTCGCAGTCGCGCGCTTCTGATCATTGAAGCCTTCCGCAAAAGAAAATGAAATTTTGCGAAAAAACCCGCCTCGCCCCTTCCAATGGGGGCTTATTGCGCTATCGTTCTTCAGGGAAGCCAAATAGAAGTTCGGCTCACTATCTGGGAGGATAACATGAAAAATCTAGGAATGAAGACGGCTATTGCTGCATTGACGGTGGCCTTTGCCGGCGAAGCGATTGCGACAGAGTGGAATGTTTCCGTATGGGGCAAGCGTCGCGCGTTTACCGAGCATGTAGAGAAATTGGCAGAATTGGTTTCGGCGAAAACCAATGGCGAATTCACCATGAATGTCAGCTACGGCGGTCTGTCAAAGAACCGCGAAAACCTCGATGGGATTTCGATTGGGGCCTTTGAAATGGCGCAATTTTGTGCCGGCTACCATCCTGATAAAAACCGCGTGGTGACTGTTTTGGAGCTGCCGTTCTTGGGGGTTGCCAATTTGGAGGAAGAAGTGGCGGTGAGCCATGCGGTCTATGCCCATCCGGCAGCGACCGAAGAGATGGCGCAATGGAATGCGCGTCTTCTTATGACCTCACCAATGCCTCAATATAATATCGTCGGCACTGGCGATCCGCGTTCGACCCTGGCTGATTTCGAAGGCATGCGCGTGCGGGCCACAGGCGGTCTGGGTCAGGCGTTTGCGGCGGTTGGCAGTGTGCCCACATCCGTGACAGCAACTGAAGCCTATCAAGCGATGGAATCGGGTGTTGTGGATACGGTGGCCTTCGCGCAGCACGCGCATTTGTCCTATGGTACAATCAACCGTGCGGATTGGTGGACCGAGAACCTAAACCCTGGCACTGTGAACTGCCCGGTTGTGGTTAACATCGACGCCTATGAAAGCCTCTCTGATGCGCACCGCGCGGTATTGGATGAATCCGTTGATGAATCGATTGCCTATTATCTCGAAAACTACGCCAAATTGTTGAAGCGTTGGGATGATGTTCTGGCCGAAAAAGGCGTTGAGAAAGTCACCATCAGCGAGTCTGAACTGGCAGCGTTCCGCGCCACAGCGGCCGATCCAATCCGTGCAGCTTGGGTGGCGGAAATGGAAGCTCAGGGCATTCCTGGTCAAGAATTGTTTGACCTTGTGATGACCACTTTGGAAAACACCCGTAAGGGCAACTGATCCAAACGCACCTGCCCCTTTTCTCAAGGGGCAGGTGTTTTATATTTCGGCCCCGTCAATTTAACCCGAAAGCAACGCCATGGCTTCCTCCTCATCTGTTCTGCAAGACGATTCCTGGCTTAGCCGCGCGGATCGTGCGCTATTGCCAGTTGAGCGCGTCTTTGCATTATTCAGTGGACTGGCGGTATTCTCCCTAATGTTTCTTGCCGCCTATTCTGTCACAGGTCGTAAATTCTTCAATCAACCCTTGAATGGTTACGTCGACTATATTGAGGCGGCCATGCCGGTGATTGCCTTTATGGGCGTCTCCTATGTGCAACGCTTCGGCGGCCATATTCGTATGGATATGATCATCGGCAAGATGCGTGGTCGGGTCCTCTGGGCGTTGGAGCTTCTGACGGTGGCCCTGGTTTTGGTGGTTATTTTGGCGCTAATCTGGGGATCCTGGGCGCATTTTGACCGCAGTTTTGATTTCACCAAACCTCTTTGGAGCCGTGACAGCTCGATTGATATCGGCATTCCAATGTGGCCGGCCAAACTTCTGGTGCCCGTCGCCTTCTCGCTTTTGGCGGTGCGGCTCGTCTTGCAGATTATTGGCTATGGCCGTGCATTGGTCCTCGGACTGGAGCATCCGGTGGCTGTGCCCTTGATCTTAACAATTGAAGAACAGGCCATGGCAGAAGCAGCCCATTTGGCGGAGCAAGAGTGATGGATCCTATTTCAATAGGTCTATGGACCACAGGCGGCATGCTGGTTTTGGTTTTAATCGGCATGCGGGTGGCTTTTGCGGCGGGTCTTGCCGGTTTTGTTGGCTTGTTTTGGCTGCGCTGGAACGGTTTTGACTATGACCCTGCAAAATTTGGCAAAGCACTCACCATCAGCGTTAAAATTGCCGGCCAAGTGCCACATTCGAAAATCGCCGCGCAGGCCTTGAGCCTTATTCCGACGTTCATCTTGATTGGTTATTTGGCCTATTATGCCAAGCTGACCACGGCGCTTTTTGAGGCCGCAAAACGTTGGATCGCTTGGGTGCCTGGCGGTCTTGCGGTCTCTACGGTCTTCGCGACAGCTGGTTTTGCGGCGGTTTCAGGCGCATCCGTGGCCACAGCGGCGGTTTTTGCGCGGATAGCGATTCCTGAGATGCTGAAAATTGGCTATAACAAACAATTCGCCGCTGGCGTTGTGGCGGCTGGCGGGACTTTGGCGTCGCTTATACCGCCCTCTGCAATCTTGGTCATCTATGCGATCATCGTTGAGCAGGATGTGGGCAAGCTGCTGTTGGCGGGCTTTATTCCCGGTGCTTTTTCGGCTTTGATCTATGCGGGGCTTATCATCGGTATTGCCATGATCTTCAAAAACGTTGGCCCACCGGTGTCAGGCTTCACTTGGCGCGAGCGTTTTGCAGTGCTGCCACCCGCTTTGCCGATTGTTGCCGTCGTCGTGATCATCATTTTCTTTGTGTACAATCCGTTTGGCGATGCTTGGGGCACGCCGACAGAAGGCGGCGCCGTCGGTGCCTTTATCGTGTTTTTGATGGCACTCTATCGCGGCATGCGCTGGGCCCAGTTGAAAGATGCATTGCTGGAAACGGCCAAGTTGACCGTGATGATCTTTTCAATCATTTGGGGCGTGCTGATTTATGTAAGGTTCTTGGGATTTGCAGATCTTCCAGGGGTGTTTTCGGAGTGGATCACCAGCCTGGATATGGCGCCTTTGCTTATTTTGATCTGCATCCTGTTGGCATATGCGGTTTTGGGCATGTTCATGGATGCCATCGGTATGTTGCTTTTGACCCTGCCCGTGGTCTATCCGGCCGTCATGGCGCTCAATGGCGGCGAATATGTCACTGCGGCCGATAGCGCTTTTGGAATGAATGGCACGATGTGTGCCATTTGGTTTGGGATATTGGTGGTGAAAATGGCGGAGTTCTGTCTTATTACCCCGCCCATCGGGCTCAATTGCTTTGTGGTCGCTGGGGTGCGCGACGATTTAACGGTGCAGGATGTCTTCAAAGGCGTCACCCCCTTCTTCCTTGCCGATGGCGTCACAATCGCGCTTTTGGTCGCCTTTCCTGGAATTGTTCTTTGGCTGCCGTCCCTGGTGGGTTAGGGCGTCGAAATATCTCTTGCCTCTTTTGCTGGGGCATGAAACCCATTGCTTATGAGCGAGAAAATTGCGGATAGGCCAATTGTTGGCGCAGTGTGGATGGGGATGTCAGGCCTATGTTTCATCGGCGTTTATGTTGGTGTAAAATTGGTGGGCACACGCCTCCCCGCCGCTGAGAGTGCCTTTCTGCGCTATGCTTTAGGCCTGGTGTTCTTGCTGCCGGTGCTGCGTGTTTTGATGCGTGAGGGGCTCACATGGCAGGTCATCAAACTTGGCGCGGGGCGCGCGTTTTTGCATACTTTTGCCGTGACATTTTGGTTCTATGCCATGGCCCGCATTCCCGTAGCGGAAGTCTCTGCCATGGGATATTTGACGCCAATCTTCGTCACATTGGGCGCGGTGCTCATCCTGGGGGAGCGTTTGGCGCTGCGCCGGGGGCTGGCGATTGTCGTGGCGATATTGGGCGTATTGGTCATCTTGCGGCCGGGCATTCGCGAGATCACACCCGGTCATATCGCCATGCTGGGCACAACCCTGTGTTTCGGGGTGAGCTACCTCATCGCCAAGCGCTTGACCGATTTGGCTAGCGCGGACATGGTCGTGGCGCTTTTATCCGTTGGTGTGACCATAGGGCTTATCCCACTCACAATCCCGGTCTGGATCGCGCCCACGAGCTTTGAAGTTGGAATGCTCATGGCGGTCGCCACATTTGCCGTTGCAGGGCATTACTCCATGACCTTTGCTTTTAGATCCGCCCCGCTGACGGTCACGCAGCCGGTGGGATTTTTGCAGTTGATTTGGTCAGTTGCCACCGGATATTTCCTTTTTGGCGAGCATATAGATGCTTTGGTTATTTTAGGCGGGTCGATTATCATCGGCTCCGTGCTATATCTCACGCTGCGCGAAGCGCAGTTGAACCGAAAACGAGAAAGAAAGACCCCCCTATGATCGATCCAAAACCCACCGCCAGCCACTTCATCAATGGCGCCTATGTTGAAGATACAGCGGGCGCCGCGATTGATGTGATCTACCCCGCAACGGGCGAGGTGATCGGTCGGGTGCATAGTGCGACACCGCAGATTGTGCAGGCCGCTCTTGCGGCGGCCAAGGCGGCCCAGCCAGCCTGGGCGGCGATGACTGGCACTGAGCGCGGCCGGATATTGCGCCGGGCGGCGGATATGATGCGCGCGCAAAACCGTTCCTTGTCCGAATTGGAGACCTATGACACCGGCAAGCCGTTGCAAGAGACTTTGGTGGCCGATGCCACCTCTGCGGCGGATGCTTTGGAGTATTTCGGGGGCCTGGCTGGGAGTCTCACTGGGGAGCATGTGCAATTTGGTGAGGATTTTATCTATACGATACGAGAGCCGCTCGGGGTCTGCGTTGGGATTGGCGCTTGGAATTACCCCACGCAAATTGCCGCTTGGAAAGGCGCGCCCGCTTTGGCCTGCGGCAACGCCATGGTCTTTAAGCCCTCTGAAACAACTCCGCTTTGCGCGTTGAAAGTTGCAGAAATTTTGCATGAGGCCGGTTTGCCAGCTGGGCTGTATAATGTGGTGCAGGGATTGGGCGATGTCGGGGCAGCCTTGGTGAGTGATCCTTTGGTGGATAAGGTCTCGCTGACAGGCTCGCTGCCCACAGGCCGGAAGGTCTATGCGGCCGCGGCAGAGGCTATGCGCCATGTGACCATGGAGCTGGGTGGGAAATCGCCACTGATCATCTTTGATGATGCCGAGCTGGAGGCTGCGGTCAGCGGTGCGATCTTGGCCAATTTTTATTCCTCTGGGCAGATTTGCTCAAATGGCACACGCGTCTTTGTGCAAAAGGGCATCAAGCCAGCCTTTCTCAAGCGCCTCTCCGAGCGCTTGGCCACAGCGGTTTTGGGAGATCCTATGGATGAGGCCACGAATTTCGGTCCCATGGTTTCAGAGCGACAGCGCGACATCGTCGAGGGGTTCATTGCCAAGGGCAAGGCGGAGGGGGCGCGGCTTGTCTGTGGCGGCACACGGCTGGATCGCCCAGGTTTTTGGCTGACACCGGCGGTATTTACCGATGTGACGGATCACATGACCATCGCAAGGGAAGAGATTTTCGGACCCGTGTTGTCAGTGCTGGAATTTGAGGATGAGGCCGAGGTCTTGGCGCGGGCCAATGATACGGACTATGGGCTGGCGGCCGGGGTCTTTACCCAAAACCTGCCGCGGGCCCATCGGATGGTGAAGGCGTTGCAGGCAGGGACCTGCTTTATCAATAGCTATAATGATGCCCCAGTTGAAGCGCCGTTTGGGGGCGTAAAGCTCTCTGGAGTGGGCCGGGAGAACTCGAAGGCCGCGATCAATCATTATTCACAGCTAAAATCTGTCTATGTACGCCTGAGCCAATTGGAAGCGCCCTATTAACGTCAGGCTCAGGCAGGGCGTCGCTTCACCCCACTTGATAGGGCAGGATGCCGCGCAGATCAGGATCCACCTGCAAATTGCGCTCCAGCGGTGGCACGGAGCGTTGGTGGCAATTGCGGCGCTCACAGATTCGGCAGGAAATGCCAATGGGTTCCACCTGGGCATTGGCGCTGGTGTCCAGCCCGTCGGCATAGACCAAAGATCCCGCGTGGCGCATTTCGCATCCCAATCCAATGGCATAGCGCCGCACGGGGGCGCCCCATGCGCCGCCGGATTTGCTCACATCCCGCGCCAGGCAGAAATAGCGTTTCCCGTCGGGCGTCTCTGCCAGTTGCCGTAAAAACTGCCCTGGGGTTTCAAAGGCGCGATGCACATTCCAAAGCGGGCATGCACCACCAAAGCGTGCGAATTGCAAAGAGGTGGCCGAATGGCGCTTGGTAATGGTGCCGGCCTGATCGACACGGACGAAAAAGAAGGGCAAGCCCTTTTGCCCGCTGCGTTGCAAGGTGGAGAGGCGATGGGCGACCTGCTCGATGCTGGCGCCAAACTTCCCGGCCAGTTGTTCCAGATCATGTCGCAAATCCTGCGCTGCGGTCAAAAAGGCACCATAGGGCATGAGGCTTGCCCCGGCGTAGTAATTGGCCAAGCCCAGTTTGGCAATGTCGCGAGCGGCGGGTGAATGGAATTTGGCAAAGTCCAATGTGGCATCCAGCAGATCATTTTGTGTCAACAGGGCCAGTTGGATCAACAGTTGAAATGTGGCGGTTGCCTCGGGCAGATGTGCCGAAAGGGTCAAGATTTTGCTATCTGGCTCATAGCGGCGCAGGGCCGGACCCCCGCCGCGCCGCAGTGTCACGCCGTGGGCTTCAAGCCTCGTAATGGCATGGGCCTGGATGCTGCCTTTGGCATCCACGGCGAAGCGCTCCGCAGCGCGGTCCACGGCATCAATATAGTTGTCACAATAGTGGAAAAAATCTCGAACCTCTTCCCAAGGGCTCGACTGGAGGCGGCTGTCCGCGCGGCCGAGGGCTTCATCCAAAGACGCGAGCCGCTCATGGGTTTCGCGATAGGCGCGATGCAGCTGCAAGAAGGCGCGTGCCAATCCGGGGGCGTTGTTGGCGGTCATGCGGATATCGGCCAAATGCGGCGCATCGGCGCCAAAAATCGGATCTGTGGCCGCTTCGCGCATATCGCTGACCAGTCGCGCATTGTCGCCTGATACAAGTTCGGTGACGTCAAACCCGAAGACATCGGCCAAAGCCAAAATCACCGCCGCAGATACAGGGCGGTTGTTATTTTCCATTTGATTGAGATAGGGCAGGGAGACCTCGAGCCGCTCGGAAAATTCCCGCTGGGTGAGATCAACCTTGCGCCGCAATTCGCGCAGCTTTGTGCCGGCATAGAGTTTTTGTTTGGCCATAGGCACCGGCTAGCACACCTGGTTTGCAAACTCAACTTTGCGGGTTTGCGACTTCAAGGTCGCTGGTGCGTTTGATCACATAGGTGATGCTCAAAATGGACAGGCTGGTCGTGGCGAGCATAATCATCAGCAGAGGCAAAGCGCCTGTCCCGGGCACCAATATGGCCCCGGTGCCGATCGCGATCAATGCGCCGCCGCCGGTGTTGATCGTGCCGCCAATGCCCGAGGCGGAGCCGGCCAAATGTGGCCGAACGGACATCATGCCCGCGGTGGCGTTCGGCAAAACCATACCATTGCCGAGACCCATAAAGCAGACACAGCCAAAAAAGGAGATGGGTTGCGCATCGGTGAAGAGAAATAGGCTGATGCTCAAGACCAATCCCATGCTGGTAAAAATTGTGCCGATCAGCACCATGCGGTTGACTCCAAGTGTGCTTGAGAACCGCCCAGATATGCCATTTCCGACGATATAGCCCAGCGAGGGCGCGCCGAGGTAAAATCCTAAACTGGCCGGTGATAGGCCAAATATTTCACGGCCCACATAGGCACCGCCGCCCAGATAGGCGAAATATGCGCCGGCACTGAAGCTGGCCGTCAGACAATAGCCCCAAAAGCGCCGCGATTTGAGCAGTTCCGGATAGGCGCGAAACTGCGCGGCCATGGAGCTGGTTTGATGCAAATTGGTTTCACCCATGTCTAAATAACTAAGGATAAACACAAAAATTCCAACGCCGAGCAGAAGCCAAAAACTCGCCACCCAACCAAACTGTGCCTCGAGGCCGCCGCCCATTGCCGGTCCAATGAGGGGTAAGATGGCCATGCCCATTGTGACGTATCCCAGAACGGACGCGGCTTGATCTTGGCTGCAGGTGTCGCGAATTGCCGCGCGGGACAGAACCAGGCCGGTAACCACAACCGCCTGCAGCAAGCGGCAAATTAGAAAAACCTCAAAGCTGGGGGCGATAATGCAGCCCAATGACGCGCCGCAAAAAATGGCCAGGGCGACCATGACCACGGGTCGGCGTCCGTAGCGATCCGACAGCGGGCCAACAAAGAGCTGGAAGACCGCATTCATCGCCAAATACAGGCTCACAGAGAGCGTGGCGCTTGCGTAGCTGACATCAAACGTCTGTGCCATTGACGGCAGCGAAGGCAGAAAGATGCTGAGGCCTAAAGCGCCGACCGCTGAGAGGCAAATCAGTGTGAAGATGCTGGGCGGTGTGGATTTATCCAAGAACTTGGAACGGGATTGCATACTCATGGTAAATCGCTAGCGCTGCTTGTCGGGCTTGTCTAGGCTATTTGCAATTATTCAACTATGCAGAATCTTGCCGCAAAATATTTGCAAATATTCCAGATTCGCCTTCGCTTTGTCGGCCGGGGAGGCTATGGTCGCGCAAAGAGGATCTGCCATGACGAATATTTTGAATGAATTACAAACCCGGCGTGACATTGCGCGAATGGGCGGCGGTCAACGCCGGATCGATGCGCAGCATGCGAAGGGAAAACTCACCGCGCGCGAGCGGATTGATTTGCTGCTCGATGAGGGCAGTTTTGAAGAATTTGATATGTTCAAAGCTCACCGCTGTGTGGATTTCGGCATGCAAGAGCAAACCTACCCCGGAGATGGCGTGGTCACGGGCTGGGGCACGGTTAATGGGCGGATGGTCTATGTCTATAGCCAAGATTTCACGGTTTTTGGGGGCTCATTGTCAGAAACCCATGCCGAGAAAATTTGCAAGATCATGGATATGGCGATGCAAAATGGTGCGCCTGTGATTGGATTGAACGATTCCGGTGGCGCACGGATCCAAGAGGGCGTCGCCTCTTTGGCCGGTTACGCAGAGGTGTTTCAACGCAATGTCATGGCCTCGGGTGTGGTGCCACAGATCAGTGTGATCATGGGCCCCTGTGCCGGCGGTGCAGTCTATTCTCCGGCGATGACCGATTTCATTTTCATGGTCAAAGACAGCAGCTATATGTTTGTGACCGGCCCTGATGTGGTCAAGACTGTGACCAATGAGGTGGTAACGGCCGAAGAGCTGGGTGGAGCGGTCACCCATACCAAGAAATCATCGGTGGCGGATGGGGCCTTTGAAAACGATGTTGAGGCGCTGACGGAAGTCCGGCGCCTGGTGGATTTTTTGCCGCTCAACAATCGGGAAAAACCACCTGTTCGGCCGTTTTTTGACGATCCGCTGCGCCTGGAAAATAGCTTGGACACTTTGATTCCGGCCAATCCGAACCAACCATATGACATGAAAGAGCTGATCCTCAAAATCGCTGATGAAAGCGATTTCTATGAGATCCAAGAGGAATTTGCTAAGAACATTCTCACCGGCTTTATCCGCATGGAAGGCTCCACCGTTGGGGTTGTGGCCAATCAGCCGACGGTTTTGGCCGGGTGTTTGGATATTGACGCCAGCCGCAAGGCCGCGCGGTTTGTCCGGTTCTGTGATGCCTTTGAAATCCCAATCCTCACCTTGGTCGACGTGCCCGGCTTTCTTCCCGGTACAGGGCAGGAATATGGTGGCGTCATCAAGCATGGGGCCAAACTCTTGTTTGCCTATGGCGAGGCCACGGTGCCAAAGGTGACGGTCATTACGCGCAAGGCCTATGGCGGCGCCTATGATGTGATGGCCTCCAAACATCTGCGCGGTGATTTCAACTACGCTTGGCCCACAGCGGAGATCGCCGTGATGGGCGCCAAAGGCGCGACAGAGATCATCCATCGTGCCGATCTGGGGGATGCTGAGAAGATTGCGCAGCACACGAAAGACTATGAAGAACGTTTCGCCAATCCTTTCGTCGCGGCTGAAAAAGGGTTCATCGACGAGGTGATCATGCCCGCTTCCACCCGTCGCCGGGTGTGCCGGGCATTTGCCAGTTTGCGGGGAAAATCCCTGAAGAACCCATGGAAAAAACATGACAACATTCCACTCTAAGGTCGAAGAGAGCCAATAATGGAAAAACACCGTGGGTTCCCCGGCCGTCTTCCGGGAACGGATGCGCAATTTACCATTCGACGCGCGAGCAAGAATGGCGCGACAAAAATTATCAGGCGCGAGCGCTATGCTGATCGTCGCCCCCCAGATCGCCGGGCGGATGAGGCGTTTCTACGGGCTTTGATTGAGTATTTTGGGGACGCGCCATTTGAGCGGGGCAACCTTGATGGGGGCCGCCTGTCTTGGCTGTTTGAACGCGAAGTCGTTCCCGCGCAGGATGACTTTGATCCCGAATCCTATGTGGCCTTGCTGCGTGTGGATCTCAAAAAAGCGCAAGCGAGCTTTCCGCAAATTTTTGACGAAGGGTGGTCGGCGTGAATTTGCCGGGTCTCATAGGGTGTTTTGCGCGGCTTTGCGCCCAGTGCGTGCGAGGAGCCGGGTCTGCCCTTGGCCTAGGCTGCTGCGCTCGTCATACTCGAGTCGTTGGAGTTTCAAAATTCTTTGCATGGGTTTTGCAACCATATCGACCCTTTCTTTCCTTAACCGGTTCTGGCTTTGGCCAGGGCCGGTTCTTTTTTTCGCACAGCTCTTTTGCTTCGAGCCGCGCGCGCCGAAAAGGATTCCTCAATGTTTGATAAGATATTAATTGCCAACCGGGGCGAAATTGCCTGCCGTGTGATTAAAACAGCCAAGGCGATGGGGATCAAAACCGTTGCAATTTATTCTGATGCCGATGCCCAGGCGTTGCATGTGCAAATGGCGGATGAGGCGGTGCATATCGGCCCTTCGCCAGCGAATCAGTCTTACATCGTGATTGAAAAAGTCATGGATGCGATCCGGCAGACCGGGGCGCAAGCGGTGCATCCCGGTTATGGGTTTTTGTCGGAAAATCGCCTGTTTGCTGAGGCCTTGGAGGCGGAAGGCGTGGCTTTTATCGGCCCGCCTGCCTCTGCGATTGAAAGCATGGGAGATAAGATCACCTCGAAAAAATTGGCCAAAGAGGCCGGTGTGAGCACTGTTCCGGGCTATATGGGTCTGATTGCTGATGCAGATGAGGCGGTGAAAATCGCCCAAGAGGTGGGCTACCCGGTGATGCTCAAGGCCAGCGCTGGTGGCGGTGGCAAGGGCATGCGCATCGCATGGAACGATGCAGAGGCGCGCGAGGGGTTCCAATCGTCCAAGAATGAAGCGGCCAGCAGCTTTGGAGATGATCGGATTTTCATCGAAAAATTCGTCACCCAACCCCGGCATATCGAAATTCAGATTCTGGCGGATGGCCATGGCAATTGCATCTATCTTAATGAGCGCGAATGTTCCATCCAAAGGCGCAACCAAAAAGTGATTGAGGAGGCACCGAGCCCCTTTCTTACGCCCGAAGTGCGCAAGGCCATGGGCGAGCAATCTTGTGCTTTGGCCCAGGCGGTGGGCTACACCAGCGCGGGCACGGTGGAATTTATCGTCGACAGCGCGCAGAATTTCTACTTTCTCGAAATGAACACGCGCTTGCAGGTTGAGCATCCGGTGACGGAGTTGATCACAGGGGTGGATCTGGTGGAGCAGATGATCCGCGTTGCCAATGGCGAGGCGCTGTCTATCACCCAAGAGGACGTGAAAATTAACGGCTGGGCCGTGGAAAGCCGCCTCTATGCAGAAGACCCTTATCGGGGATTTTTGCCCTCAATTGGCCGTTTGACACGGTATCGTCCGCCCGCTGAAAGCCGCAGTGCGACCGCGGCCGTCCGCAATGATACCGGCGTTTATGAAGGTGGAGAGATCTCCATGTTCTATGATCCGATGATTGCCAAGCTCTGCACCTGGGCACCAGATCGCCCGGCGGCCATCGCGCAGATGCGCAACGCGCTGGATGCCTTTGAGGTCGAGGGCATTGGTCACAACATTCCGTTCCTCTCTGCGGTCATGGATCACCCGAAATTTTGCGCCGGTAATATCACCACCGCCTTTATTGAGGAGGAATACCCAGACGGGTTTCACGGGGTTGATTTGCCACAAGAGACTCTCAAAATTGTCGGCGCCTGCGCGGCGGCGATGTATCGCTTGGGCGAAATTCGTCGCACGAAAGTGTCTGGTCGCATGGACAATCACGAGCGCCGAGTGCGCGATGATTGGGTTGTTGGCCTTCAGGGCCATGAATTTCCCGTCACCATTGCAGCCGATCCCAATGGATCCACTGTACATTTTGAAAGCGGCAGCCATAGGGTGGCCAGTGATTGGACACCGGGCAAGCCTCTGGCTTTGCTAAATGTGGATGGTGTTGATATCGCGTTGAAGGTTGAGAAATGCACAAGCGGCTTTCGCATCCGATTCCGCGGGGCGGATATGCGCGTGACGGTACGCAGCCCGCGTCAGGCAGAGCTGGCCAAATTGATGCTCGAGAAAGTCGCGCCGGATACCTCTAAATTTTTACTTTGCCCGATGCCAGGCTTGATCGTCAAAGTCGATGTGGCAGTGGGCGATGAGGTGCAAGAGGGACAAACGCTTTGCACGGTTGAGGCGATGAAAATGGAAAATATTCTGCGGGCTGAGAAAAAAGCTATTGTCAGCAAAATTCATGCGGCGCCGGGGGACAGTCTGGCCGTGGATGCGATCATCATGGAGTTTGAGTGAGCTTGACCGTCCCAAGCCCGCAGGCGGTGCGGCCCTTGGGTCTTGCCATCTCATGCGGCGGCCCTCAGGGCTTGCGCATCTCGCGCTGCCGGATGGGCATTTTGTCGATCACCCGGCTCAATTCACGCATGTCCCAAGCAAAGGGTTTGCGAAGTTTGATTTTACCATCCTTGCCGATCAAAACCCAATTGAAGCCTTTGGGGTGCAAGGTCTTGCGCAGGGTGGATTTGGCTTTTGGGTCGGTATCGACCACAATCATGACGTCGCGTTCCTGCAACGCAGCTATGTCCGCCTGCAAAAGCGCCATTTGCTGGGTGAAAGTGGGATCCAGCGGGCTATCGGCAAACACAACCCAGGGCCGCGCCGCCCAAATGACATCCGAGAGATCAACCTCTTTGGCGTCGAAAATATGGGTCGGATCGGAGCGCCAAATGTCCAAGGTCTCCCCGGCCAAGACGGGAGGGGCGATGGCCAGAAGCCCGAGCCATAAGTGGAACACTCTTTTCAACATACTATCTCCTTTACGGGTCAATATAGGCCCTTTGCAATTGCAAGCGAAGGGGGTGAACGAAAAATACCCGGGCATCGGCCCGTCGGATAAGGAGCGCGGAAAATGACAGATAAGACATCTTGGAGCGAAATTGCTGGCAAAGAGCTGCGCGGCAAGCCATTGGAGTCTTTGACTTGGGATACGCTCGAAGGCATCAAGGTGCAACCGCTCTATACAGCTGAGGACGTGGCAGGTTTGGCGCATATGGGCAGCGTGCCGGGACAAGAGCCCTATACGCGCGGTGTCAAAGCCACCATGTATGCGGGCCGGCCCTGGACCATTCGGCAATATGCTGGATTTTCCACAGCTGAGGAGTCGAATGCCTTTTACCGCCAAGGGCTGGCGGCTGGGCAGCAGGGGGTTTCGGTGGCCTTCGATTTGGCCACGCATCGGGGCTATGACAGCGATCATCCACGCGTTGTAGGAGATGTGGGCAAAGCCGGGGTGGCGATTGACAGTGTCGAGGATATGAAAATCCTCTTTGACGGCATTCCTCTGGATAAGATTTCCGTCTCCATGACGATGAATGGCGCCGTGATCCCGGTTTTGGCGTCCTTCATCGTGGCCGGTGAAGAGCAAGGCGTCAGCCGGGCGGCCCTTTCGGGCACCATCCAAAATGACATTCTCAAAGAATTCATGGTGCGCAATACCTATATTTACCCTCCCGAGGCCTCCATGCGTATTGTGGCCGATATCATCGAATTTACCGCCCGTGATATGCCGAAGTTCAACTCCATTTCGATCAGCGGTTACCACATGCAAGAGGCCGGCGCGAATTTGGTGCAGGAATTGGCCTATACCATTGCAGATGGGCGGGAATATGTGCGCGCGGCGATTGCAAGGGGGATGGATGTGGACGCCTTTGCCGGGCGGCTGTCGTTTTTCTTTGCCATTGGCATGAATTTCTTTATGGAAGCGGCGAAATTGCGGGCGGCAAGGGTGCTTTGGCATCGGGTTATGGCGGAATTTGATCCGAAAAATCCCAAATCCAGCATGCTGCGGACCCATTGCCAGACTTCCGGCGTCAGTCTGCAAGAGCAAGATCCTTATAACAACATCGTGCGCACGGCATTTGAAGCGATGTCCGCGGTGCTGGGCGGCACGCAGTCGCTGCACACCAACAGTTTTGATGAGGCCATCGCCCTGCCAACGGAAACCTCGGCGCGCATCGCCCGCAATACACAGCTCATTTTGCAAGAAGAAACTGGGGTCACCCATGTGGTTGATCCGCTGGCGGGCTCTTACTATGTGGAAAAACTCACGGCTGATCTTATTGATGAGGCCTGGGCGCTGATCGAAGAGGTTGAGGAGATGGGCGGTATGACCAAAGCCGTGGCCAGCGGTCTGCCCAAGCTTAAAATTGAAGAAAGTGCCGCGCGGCGTCAGGCGATGATTGATCGCGGGGAAGAGGTGATTGTCGGGGTCAACAAATATACCACTGACAAACAACCCGACATTGAAGTGCGCGACATTGATAACAATCAGGTGCGCGAGGCACAGGTCGCGAAACTGCACGCCATCCGCGCCAGCCGCGATCAAGCGGCCTGCGATGCCGCCCTCCTCGAGCTTGGACGGCGCTGCGTTGAAGGGGGCAATCTCTTAGAAGCGGCTGTTGAGGCGGCGCGTCACCGGGCGACGGTGGGGGAAATTTCATTGGCGATGGAGGGCACATTTGGCCGACATCGCGCGGAGGTGAAGACATTGGCTGGCGTATATGGATCTGCCTATGAGGGCGACGAAAATTTTGAGGCCATTCAGAAATCTGTGGAAGAATTCGCCCAAGAAGAGGGGCGCAGACCTCGGATGCTGGTGGTGAAAATGGGGCAAGATGGCCATGATCGTGGTGCCAAAGTGATTGCCACGGCCTTTGCCGATATCGGCTTTGATGTGGACGTCGGACCCCTGTTTCAAACCCCTGAGGAGGCGGCGCAGGATGCGGTGGACAATGATGTGCATGTGGTCGGTATTTCCAGCCAAGCGGCAGGTCACAAAACCTTGGCGCCCAAATTGGTGGAGGCATTGAAGGCCGCAGATGCGCAGGAAATTATCGTGGTCTGTGGCGGGGTTATCCCTCAGCAGGACTATGATTTCCTTAAGGCCGCTGGGGTTGCGGCGATCTTTGGTCCGGGCACAAATATTCCGGATGCGGCACAGAATGTTTTGGATTTGATCCGAAAGGCGCGCGCCTAAGGCGCGGCAGAGGGGGATGCTATGTTAAGACTAGATCATATCGCAGTGGCGGGCGAAACCCGGGAGTCGGCAACGCAACTCATTCAAAATTGCTTGCAGGTTGCGCCACTTGCGGCCGGTCAGCATCCTTATTTCTCAACGCATAACCATCTTTGGGGCATGGGAGAGGCCTGCTATCTGGAATCCATCGCTATTGATCCGGAGGCACCCTCTTTGCCCTATCCGCGGTGGTTTGGTTTGGACCGCTTTTCTGGTCCTCCCCGCATTGCCAGTTGGATTTTGGCAACCGACAATATCCAAGCTAGCCTCGCCCGGCTGAGCCCAGAGTTTGGAACGCCGGTGCGGCTTGAGCGTGGCGCCTATACTTGGGATATTTCCGTCTCAGATACGGGAGACTTGCCATTTGGTGGCTACGGGCCGGCATTGATCGAGTGGCAACCGCCGGCCCATCCTTGCCAGAATTTGCCCGACAGCGGTTGCCGTCTGATCTCTTTGCACGTTCAACACCCGCAAGCCGATCAAATGCAGGCGCTTTTGGCAGAGCTTATCGATGACGAACGGATTTGCTTTTCAACTGGTCCTGCGCAGATTTCCGCTGAAATTCAAACGGATCACGGTTTGGTTGCTCTAAAATAGGGGCTTTGCCCTTTCGTCTTTCGCGCGCAGAGCCTAAAGTGCCCCCATGTCTATTTGGACCCGCATCACCGCTGCGCTTGCCGCCCTTGCCAAGGGCGAAGGGCTTTCAGCAGTTTTCGAGAAGCTGCGCAGCCCGCCGGAGAAATCCGTCGGCTTTACCATCGCTGTCATCGCATTAAGCGCAAAGATGGCCAAAGCCGATGGCAGCGTCACCCGTGCGGAGGTGCTGGCGTTTCGGGAAGTTTTTCATATTCCCACCGCCGAGGAGAGCAGTGCGGCCAAAGTGTTTAATCTCGCGCGCCAGGATGTGGCCGGATTTGAAACCTATGCTCACCAAATCAAGTCTATGTTCGGTGCAAGGATGGATATCCTGGAAGACTTGCTCGAGGGATTGTTTCACATAGCCACAGCAGATGGATCTTATCATGCGCAAGAGGATGCGTTCTTGAGCCGGGTTTCCGATATTTTCGGCCTGTCTGCGCGGAGCTTTCGCGTGATCAAAGCCCGCTACGTCAAGGGCGCGACCGCCGATCCTTTCGATGTTTTGGGCGTGTCGCCTGGCGCAAGCTTTGAAGAGATACGACTGGCATGGCGGGCACTCGTGAAAAAGAATCACCCCGACCAGCTGGTGGCGCGCGGCGTTCCGCGCGAGGCCGTAAAATTGGCCGAAGCACGTCTGGTGGCGATCAATAAGGCTTGGGAAGAATTGGCAAAGGTCCAAGCCTAAACACCGCGCACCCCGGGGCGTGAGACATCTTCTAAGTCAATCGCATATCGGTGCGAAGCTTTGCATTCAGGGAAGCGGCCAAAGAATTGAGCCGGGCTTCGGCCACCTCGCCAAACAAAGGCGCGGCCTCTGCCGTGAGCGTGAGGGACAGTGTTTTTGTCTTTGCTGACCAATGGAGCTGGGCGGTCTCATCGTCGGGATCGGCCCAGAGCATCGCGCCGAGGCGCATGGCTTTACCTAAGATTTCTGCCTGTTTCTGGCTGGCCTCATCCAGAAGCGTCAAAAGCTCTTCAAACCGGGTGCCTTCGCGACTGTTTCGGTAGCGATGCAGCAATGCCAAGCCGAGAAAAATCCGCTCCTCATGACTAAGCCCGCCCAAATTGGCACGGGTGGCATATTCGAAGCACACCTCCGCACGAAAATCAGGATGGGCGCGCCAGCTCACATCATGCAGCAAACACGCCGCGCGCACCAGCCGCGCGCGACTGGGGGGGAGCTTGGAAAAGAGCGGTGAGATGAACTTGTGCAGCCGCATACCAAAGCCCGGCAGCCGTGCATCCTTGCGCTCGGCGAAATGGCAGCTTTCGATCAAAGGGTCGCGGTCGCGCATGGCTTGCGGCATCTGTTCATAAAGCAGCCCCTCTCTGATCCCATAGCTTGAGATGGCGATGTCATGGGGTTTGAACCGCTTGAGGAGGCCTTTGAGAATTTCTGCCGCGATTGGCACAAGTGCCATTCGGCTTTGTGAAACGCTAATGGTCGGGCTCAGCGCTTCGAGATCACAGTCGTCGATAAAGCGCAAAGTGGCCTTCACATCGCGCGGGGTCATTTGATATTCGTGCATCACATGCAGCGGGTATCCGCGCCTGTGCATATCAATACGCGCCAGCGCCCGCCAAGATCCCCCAACCAAAAAGAGCCGATCAGACTGCGGTCCCATTTGATCGCGCAGCCGATCTAATGTTTCTGTGATCGCCGCCTTACGTCCCTTTTTGCCGCCACGGATATTGATCAGCTTCAATGGCGCCAGTGGAGAGGTCACTCTTTTGCCCACTTGCCCATCAGCAATCTCTGCCAATTCCATCGAACCGCCGCCCATATCGCAGACGAGGCCGTAAGAGCCCGGCCAGCCCAGCAAGACCCCCTGCGCCGCCAGTCGGGCTTCTTCCTCGCCATTGATGACGTGGATTTTTAACCCCGTTTCGCTTTGGACCTGCGCGACGAAATCAGCACCATCGCTGGCCTCACGCACAGCGGCGGTGGCGACAGCGGTGAGTCTCGGCAGGCCGATGCCTTTGGCAATGGTGCAAAAGCGTCGCAAGGCAGAGAGGGCGCGCAGGCGCCCATTGGGATTGAGTTTGCCACTTTCGGCCAAGCCTGCGCCGAGCGCGCACATGACTTTTTCATTGAAAAAATAGGCGGGCGAGCGGGCGGCGCCGTCAAAAACCACCAAGCGCACCGAGTTTGAGCCAATATCAACCACCCCGACGCGTGACAGATCGCGAGCCTTGGGGTTGTCAAATAAAGGCCGTTCAAACGGGTCCCATTTTTCAGAGGGTTTTACCAGGTCGTCCATTTGGGCTCCCGCGGGTTTCCGCAATTGTCTTTGACCTCAGCCTAGGCGATTCGTCCGAGACTTCAAAGAGTGGTTAGGAATCATCGGTATGAGTGAGCTTCGGCACATCTTGCGCCCCGGCACTTCCACGCCCCGAGAGCGAGGGGTTCTCCATGAAAAACCGGTGGCAACTGAAGGCGAAGCTGCCATCTGGCCAAGTGGCTCTTTCATAGCTGCCATTGGGTTGCATCACCCAAGATTGGGCAACATCGGCCATATTGGCCGCCATGATCTGGCTGACAATCTGTGCCTTGACGGTTTCATTGTGAATTTCAACCAATGTTTCAACCCGGCGGTGTAAATTGCGGTCCATCCAATCGGCCGAGGAGATATAAACCCGCGCCTTTGGGCTGGTCAAACTATGGCCATTGCCAAAGCAAACGATTCGGGAATGTTCTAAGAACCGCCCAATCACAGATTTCACGCGGATATTTTCGGAAAGCCCAGCAACCCCGGGTCGCAGGCCACAAATCCCGCGAATGACGAGGCTGATTTTCACCCCCGCCTGTCCCGCGGCATAGAGTGCATCGATCACTTCTGCATCAATCAGGGAATTTAACTTGACCCAAATGGCCGCAGGCTTGCCTGCCTTGGCGTGTTCGGCCTCCGCCGCGATGCATTTTAAAAGAGTGGTTTTCAAAGTCAGTGGCGAAATGGAGATATTTTCAAGAGTTTCGGGCTGTGCATATCCCGACAGATAGTTGAACACTTTTGTGGCATCTCTTCCCAAAGCCGCATCGCAGGTGAACAGGCTTACATCGGTGTAAATCCTTGCAGTGATCGGGTGATAATTGCCGGTGCCATAATGGGTATAGGTGACCAACTGTTTGCCTTCGCGCCGCACGATGGTGCTGATTTTCGCATGGGTTTTAAGGTTCATAAAACCATAGACCACATGCGCCCCGGCCCGCTCTAAACGGCGGGATTGGCGGATATTGGCGGCCTCATCAAAGCGGGCTTTCAGCTCGACCAATGCGGTCACTGATTTCCCATCTTCGGCCGCTTCGCACAAAGCCTCGACAATGGGTGAGCGCTTTGATGTGCGGTAAAGTGTTTGTTTGATGGCCAAGACGTTGGGATCTCGCGCCGCCTGTTGCAACAAGCGCACGACCATATCAAAAGTCTCATAGGGGTGCTGCAGCAGCATATCTTTGTTGCGAATTGCGGCAAACATGTCGCCGTCATGATCGGTGACCCGCTCGGGCACGCGCGGTGTGAAATTTGGCCAGAGCAGGTCGGGTCGGTCTTCAATGACCAATTCTTTCAGATCGGGAAGACCCAACATGCCGTCCACTTCGATCACCTCGGTATCGGTGACGGAAAATTCAACCATAATGTCATTGCGCAGCGCCTTGGGGGCATTTGCGCTGATTTTCAGGCGAATGACTTCGCCGCGCCGCCTGCGTTTGAGCGCAACTTCAAATTCACGCACCAAATCTTCGGCCTCATCTTCGACTTCCAAGTCACTGTCGCGCAGGACTGAGAAACTGCAATGGCCTTTGAGCGCATAGCCTGGGAACAATTGTTCCAAATGCATCAAGATCAGCTGCTCGAGCGGAAGATAGCGATAGCCTTCGCCGGGAAGCACCACAAAGCGGTCAATTTGCTGCGGTATGGGCACCAAGGCGCGCAGGCTGCGCTTGTCCGTTTTGCGCTCAAGCTGCAACGCGAGGGCAAAGCCCGCATTGGGAATAAAGGGAAAGGGATGGGCCGGATCAATCGCCAGTGGCGAGACCACGGGAAAGACATTGGACAAGAAATGTTGCAGAAGATAGGCGTGATCCTCTTTCGCCTCTGCTGCGGTCAAAATATGGATATCTTGGGCCGCCATTTCATGGCGCAGATTGGCAAGAACCGCTTGCTGTTTGCGCATCAAATCACGCGCTTCGCTGTCGATGAGCTCCAATTGCTCGGGAATGCTACGCCCATCAATACCGGGCGTGATGTTGCCTGCACGCGCCAATTCGCGCAGACCGGCGACGCGCACAGAATAAAATTCGTCCAAATTGGTGGCGGAAATCGACAAGAAGCGCAGGCGCTCGAGCAAAGGCACACTGAGGTTATCCACCTCTTCCAAAACCCGCCAGTTAAACGCCAACCATGACAGCTCGCGGTTCAAAAACCGATCGGGCCCGGTGATATTCAGCGCGCAATTTTGCGCTGCGGGGAAGTCACTGTGTAGAAAGTCAGCCGGGTGTGTCATGATGTGTCCTATATCCAGGGCAGTAATTTATAACTCTTGAACGCAAATTGTAAGGGGCGCGCCCTTGGCGGCCACGCCTGCCATCACCTTGGCGGCCATGGCCCGGGTGATCGGGCGCTTGGTGGACATGCTCTGACGGTCCAATTCAGCGACAATATCACTGGCCGCATCAAAACTACGGTCCATGTTTTTCAAGATATATGCCAGGACCGCCGGCGTCGGGGAGAGCTGACGATCCATGAAGGATTTGAGCAAGACCGCGTGCAGCAGGGCATCATCGGGGCGGTCTATCTTGGCGCAGCTTGTGCCTTCGAGGCGACTAAGCAGGTCCGCCAGCTGGAACCCGGCTTGTCGCATGGCAATATTGGAGGCCATAAGCAGCAGCCCGCCACTCGATTGGAGCTGGTTGTGCAGGTGAAACAGACGGGTTTCCGCAGGCAAAATGCCCGCCACTTGCTCAAGGTTGTCCACCACAACCCGCGCGCCGGCCTCTGGCGGCGCAAATTCGCGCAGGGGATCAATTTTAAGGGCCTTGTGTTCGGTGGCCCAAATCTCCAGAAGATGGGTTTTGCCGCAGGCTTTGGGCCCTAGGAGGATCAACTTACCCTGGGGCCAAATGGCAGGGTTCTCCAGCTGCGCCACCGCCTGTTGGTTGGCTTCAGATACGAAAAACGCATCGCGCTCTCGGGTCACTTTAATCGGCAGTCTAAAGCTCAGTTGCTCACTCATCTTTGGGGTCCGAGTGGCTCAATCCGCGGTATAAGAGCCCCGCCTTATATTGTTGCATCAAAAACCGCGCGACAACGCCGATCATTGCCGCCACAGGCACGGCAACCAACATGCCAACAAAGCCGAACAGGCTGCCGAAAACGGAAAGGGCGAAAATCAACCAGACCGGATGCAATCCTACAGAATTGCCCACAAGTTTCGGCGTCAGAACATTCCCTTCTAAGATCTGCCCGAGCATGAAAATAATGCCAATCACGCCAATGGACATCCAATCGCCCCAAAATTGGAACAGTGCCAAACCCAGCGCCAGACCTCCGCCCACCAAGGCACCCACATAGGGGATGAAAGAGATCAGCCCGGCGACAAATCCGACAACAATGCCGTAGTTTAGCCCGGCCAGCATCAAGGCAATGCCGTAATAAAGCCCCTGAATGAAGCAGACCGTGCCTTGTCCGCGGATGAAGGAGGCAAGGGTGGCGTCTATCTCTCGGCCCAATCTGCGCACATTCTCCAGGTGGTCACGCGGGATCAACTCGTCAATTTTTGCCACCAAATTGTCCCAATCGAGCAACAAATAAAACGCAACAACCGGCACAACCACGATCAACACCACGATATTGACGATGGAATTGAGCGAGGAGGCCAGACCATTGACCAAAGCGCCACCGCGCGCCTGAATGGTCTCGCCCAGCCCTGTCAAAGATTGTCTAATCGTGCTGTTGTCATCGAGAAGATCTGGAAAGCGGGAGGTCAAAAAGGTCCAGAGATCGGCGGCAATTTGAGGGGCTGTGTTAAACAAGGAAATAGCCTGCTCTACGAGCAACGGCACGATGAGCAGCATGGCGAGGACAAAGACGAAAATTGCCGCTAGGGTGATGACCCCGGTGGCAAGCAGGCGGGACAGACCCCAGCGCTCCATGCGATCGGCAATCGGGTCGAGCAGGTAAGCAATGGCCCCACCCAAAATAAAGGGCAGCAAGGTGTCGCCTAAAAACCAAAGCACCAGGCCCAAAATGACCGCGGCAACTCCCCAATAGCGCAACTGTAAAGACACCGGTAAGGCCATGGTCAATCTCCCTTTGCCGTTCAACTTGCGTATTGTAGCCCAGCTTGCAAGAGGGGGAAGGGAAATATCGCGACCTAGGAGGCAGTTTCGACCGCTTTCGCTTGTGACGCTCGCGGGGGGGCATTAAACTGATTGGTGAAATCAACTGGAGTGTTCGATGCGCCTAAGTCGCTACTTTTTGCCCGTCCTGAAAGAAAACCCCGCCGAGGCGCAGATTGTCTCGCATCGCTTGATGCTGCGTGCTGGGATGATCAAGCAATCTGCCGCGGGCATATATTCTTGGTTGCCGCTTGGCTTGAAGGTGCTCAAAAATATTGAAACCATCGTGCATGAAGAGCAGGCGAAAGCCGGTCACTTGGCGATGTTGATGCCAACCATTCAATCAGCAGATCTTTGGCGAGAATCAGGGCGCTATGACGATTATGGCGAGGAGATGCTGCGCGTCAAAGACCGTCACGGACGCGATATGCTTTTCACCCCCACGGCTGAGGAGCTGATCACAGATATTTTTCGAGGTCATGTCACCTCTTATAAGGATATGCCCCTGACCATGTATCAAATCCAATGGAAGTTCCGCGATGAGCGGCGCCCAAGGTTTGGTGTGATGCGGGGCCGCGAATTCTATATGAAAGATGGGTATAATTTCGATCTGACAAAAGAAGATGCGATGCATGCCTATAACCGCCATTTGGTCAGCTACCTGCGCACATATGAGCGCATGGGCCTGCAAGCCATCCCCATGCGTGCGGACAGCGGCCCCATCGGTGGTGATGACACGCATGAGTTTTTGGTTCTGGCAGAGACAGGCGAGAGCGAAGTCTTCTACGACAGCGCAGTGACAGATCTGACCTTTGGCGATCGTGACATCAATTATGATGACAAAGCGCAGTGTCAGGCGATCATGGAAGAGTTTACGACCAAATACGCCCGCACCGATGAAACCCACGATGAGGCGCTTTTCGCCCAGGTGCCGCAAGAACGCCGCAAAGTGGCGCGCGGGATTGAAGTGGGGCAGATCTTTTACTTTGGCACAAAATATTCCGAAGCCATGGGCGCTACGGTTCAGGACGGTGATGGCAAACAGGTGCCTGTGCATATGGGCAGCCATGGCATTGGCGTGAGCCGTCTGGTTGGGGCCATTATTGAAGCCAGCCATGACGACAAAGGCATCATTTGGCCAGAGGGCGTCACCCCATTTCATTGCGGCATTGTGAATCTCAAGCAAGGCGATGCTGAGGCGGATGCCGCCTGTGAGGATCTTTACCACCAATTGACCAAAGCGGGACTTGAACCGCTTTATGACGACCGCAATGAGCGCGCCGGCGGCAAATTTGCCACGATGGATCTTATCGGCTTGCCCTGGCGCCTAACGGTCGGACCAAGGGGTTTGAAAAACGGTGTGGTTGAACTGAACTGCCGCAAAACCGGCGAGAGTGAAGAATTGACGCCTGAGGCCGCGATTGCCAAAGTTATTGCACAATATATTTGACCCCAAGCGCGCATGAGGCGCAGAAAGCGGCAAAGCCCATGAGGCAAAAGCTAAGGACGACGGCCCAGAGGCCAGCCACCGCGAGGTGCCCATGACACGCGCCGCGCCCTTTGCTGCTTTTGAATTCCTGATTGCCTGGCGCTATCTTCGGGCCAAACGCGCCGAAGGGGGCGTTAGTGCGATGACCTGGATCAGTTTGATTGGCATCGCCCTGGCTGTGGCCGCATTGATCATTGTGCTGGCCGTGCGCAGCGGCTTTCGCACGGAATTTGTCGATGCAATTTTGGGCGCCAATGCGCATGTGACGGTCTTTGAGCGGCGTTTCGATGGCGCAAGTGGCAGTTTCGATTATCGGATTGAGGCCTTCGACGCATTGGCAGCCCAAGTGCAGGCGGTGCCCGGGGTCACCCGTGCCGCGCCGCTGATACGCGGGCAGGTCATGGGCACGGCAAACGATCAAAATCACGGGGTAATGGTTTTCGGCATCACGCTTGAGAATCTAAAAACCATCCCCAACGTGGCGAACTCCGAACGCAGCCAAGGACATATTGACGATTTTTCCCAAGGGGTGGCGATTGGCTCTGGCGTGGCCAAGGCGCTGCGCTTGTCGATTGGGGATCGGATCAAATTGATCTCGCCAAATGGCGTGCGAACGGCCTTTGGCACAAGCCCGCGGGTCAAGTCTTATACGGTCTCTTACATCTTCACCGCTGGGCATTACAACATTGACCAAACCCGCCTTTATCTGCCCTTTGACGAGGCGCAGAGTTTTTTCAACAAAGAAGGCTTCGCCGATCAAATTGAGGTTTTTGTTGACACGCCCGAGCAAGCGGAAGTCATGGCGCAAAAGTTACGCGAAGTGGTGGGAGAGGCCGCTGTGGTGGAAACCTGGCGCGATTACGCGGGTGGATTTCTGCGGGCCTTGGCCATTGAAGACAATGTGATGTTGGTCATCATGATCGTACTGATCTTGCTGTCCACTATGAATATCATCTCCGGCCTGATCATGCTGGTTAAAAATAAGGGCCGCGATATCGGCATTCTGCGAACCATTGGACTGAGCGAAGGCACGGTGTTGCGGGTGTTCTTCCTGTGCGGCGCGGGAATTGGTTTGGTTGGCACGCTTTTAGGTGTCATTTTTGGCGTGATCTTTGTGTTAAATATTGATGCGATTTTCAGTCTGGTGAATTACCTGTCTGGCGGGCAAGTCTGGGACCCCTCAATCCGGGGCATCTACCATTTGCCCTCAGAGCTGCGCGGTGTGGATGTGCTCAAAGCCGTGGGCATCTCGCTGTTTTTGTCCTTTTTTATCACGATTTTCCCGGCAAGGCGGGCGGCAAGGATGAATCCGGTGGAGGCTTTGCGCAATGAGTGAGCCGATGTTGACGCTGACGGGGATTTGTAAATCCTACAATCCGGGCCAAGCCAATGAGGTGCCGGTGCTCCAGTCCTGTGATTTGACGCTGATGCGGGGGGAGGTGGCCGCGCTGGTGGCGCCATCGGGTTCGGGAAAGTCGACATTGCTGCATATTGCCGGCTTGCTGGACACCGCCGACAGCGGTCAGTTGCAGATCGCGGGGCGCGACATGTCGCGCGCCGATGATCGGCTGCGGACGGATTTGCGGCGGATGGAAATTGGATTTGTCTATCAATTTCATCATCTGCTCCCTGAGTTTACAGCGGCAGAAAACATTATGTTGCCGCAGCAGGCCGCCGGCAAAGCGGCCGGTCCGGCCCGCAAACGCGCGCTGGAGCTCTTGGATCAAACGGGTTTGGCAGAGCGTGCCGATCACAGGCCAAGTGAATTGTCCGGCGGGGAGCAGCAACGGGTTGCCTTTTGCCGTGCGCTGGCCAATGCACCGAAACTCCTGCTGGCCGATGAGCCAACTGGAAATCTTGACCCGGAAACCTCTGATCATGTGTTTGATGTCTTGATGGGTCTCGTGCGCAGCACTGGTATGGCGGCGTTGATTGCCACGCATAATATGGAGCTGGCTGCCCGGATGGATCGGCAGGTGCGGCTGAGCAAGGGGCAAATTGTCTGAATATTGTGTTGATTAACCGGACAAAGCCTGATTTTTTCCTACAACTATGACCCTTAGACCTGTTTGAATTGGAAATCCTATGCCGCGCTGCTCTGTCTTGGAAATTGAAACTGCCAGTAAATTGGCGCTAGAAGCGTTTGGCGCGAAAGAATGGATTGCCGCCTCGGTGGCGCGGGCCGTCGCCGATGCGGAGGCTCATGGCAATGTGATTTGCGGGCTTTATTACCTTGAGAGCTATTGTCGCCAATTGGCCACGGGCCGAGTGAGCGGTTCGGTAGATCCAAAGGTGACGGCCTCCCGGCCGGGCTCGATCTTGTCGGACGCGGGCTTTGGCTTTGCACAGCCGGCCTTTGAGGCCGCTTTGCCCATGGCGGTGGCTGCGGCGCGGGAGAATGGCACGGCCTCTCTTGCCGTGGCGCATGCGCATACATGCACCTCTTTGGGATATTTCACCGCGCAACTGGCCGCTGAGGGTTTGATGGCGATTGGTTTTACCAACGCCAGCCCGGTCGTGGCCCCTCCGGGGGGCAACCAAAAGGTGATTGGCACCAATCCCATTGCCATGTCAGTGCCAGATGGCAAGGGTGGGCTCGCGGTGCATTTTGACTTTTCCACCTCCGCTGTGGCGCTGGGCAAGATCACCATGGCGAAGGCGGCGGGAGAGGAGATTCCTTTAGGCTGGGCTGTGGATGCGCAGGGTGTGCCGACAACCAATCCAGAGGCAGCGCTGGGCGGCGCTTTGGTCTCGGCCGGTGGTTATAAGGGCTGGGGTTTTGGCATATTGGCCGAGCTTCTGGCCGCGGGGATGACGGGTTCGGTCAACTCCTTGGATGTGGGTGGTTTGAAATTGCCGGACGGCCCGCCCCATGGATTGGGGCAGTTTTATCTCATTTTGGACCCGACGACGCATCATGATGGCTTTGACGACCGTTTGGCGCGGCTTGCAGATGCGGTGGCTTTGCAGGAGGGTGCGCGGCTGCCGGGCAGTGCCCGCAGCCCGATGGCCGACGTTGCCGTGCCGGATGCGCTCTGGGATTTGGTCACGCGGCTGGGGCAGGGTCCACACGAGACCCTGTGACTTAGGCTTTTTGCGTCAGCAAGACTCCCGCCGCCATCAAAAGCAATCCGCTGAGACGGGTCCAGGACAGTGGGATTTGCTGCGCGCCAAACAGTCCGAAATGATCAATTGTTGCCGCCGAAATCAATTGGCCGATGAGCACAAAGAAAATGGCATTGCCAACGCCAAACTTGGGGGCAATTGCGGTTATGGACAGCACATAAAACGCCAGCAAGACCCCTGCGGCGAACAGATGTCTTGGCGCAGTCGCGAGTTTGACCAGAGCGCTGGGCCCTTGGGTCACGGCCACCAGACTGGCCGTGAGCAAGCCCACAGCGATCAACACCACCCCGGCGAGCATGGGCGCGCCAAGAGACCGGCCGAGGGCCGCATTCATTGCAGCCAAGACCGGTATCCCAATTCCTGCCGCAAGCATTGTAATCGCATAGATTGGCATAGAGTGCGGTCCTCTTTCTGGAGTCTAAAGATCAAGCTCTTCAACAAATTTGGCATTGGCTTGGATATATTCAAACCGTTTTTCGGGCTTTTTGCCCATCAACCGTTCAATGAGATCTCCGGTCTCGCCCGGCGTGTCCTCATCGACGGTGACGCGGATCAATTTGCGCGTCGCCGGGTCCATCGTGGTTTCTTTGAGATCCTTAGCATCCATTTCGCCCAGACCTTTGAAGCGGCTGACGTCAATTTTGCCCTTACCGCCCAATCCCTTGGCAAGCCAAAGATCTTTCTCTGCCTCATCTAGGCAATACACGCGCTTGGCGCCCTGCGTGAGGCGAAACAGCGGCGGGCAGGCCAGATAAAGATGGCCGGCATCAATCAAAGGCCGCATTTGTGAGAAAAAGAACGTCATGAGAAGACTTGCAATATGAGCCCCATCGACATCCGCATCGGTCATAATGATAACCTTTTCATAGCGCAGATCATCAATATTGAATTTCGTGCCAATTCCAACGCCCAGCGCTTCGCAAAGGTCGCTGATCTCTGCATTCGAGCCAAGTTTGTTTGACGCGGCACCCAAGACGTTGAGGATTTTTCCCTTGAGGGGCAAAAGCGCTTGGTTGACGCGATTGCGTGCGCCTTTGCCTGAGCCGCCGGCGCTGTCGCCTTCAACGATGAATAATTCTGTGCCCTCACGGGTTTTTGAGGTGCAATCGGTGAGTTTTCCCGGCAGGCGCAGTTTCTTGGTGGCAGATTTGCGCTGCGTCTCTTTTTCTTGCCGGCGGCGCAGGCGCTCTTCGGCGCGCAGAACCAAGAAATCGAGGATTGCACCGGCGGATTTCGTATCGGCCGCGAGCCAATTGTCGAACCGGTCACGCACGGAGTTTTCGACCAAGCGTTGGGCTTCAACAGTGGCCAAACGATCTTTTGTTTGGCCGACGAATTCGGGCTCGCTGATGAAACAAGAGACCAGCGCGCACCCGCCGGTTGTCAGGTCGTCGCGGGTGATATTGCTGGCTTTGCGGTTGTTGACCAACTCGCCATAGGCTTTGATGCCTTTTAAGATTGCGGCCCAGAACCCGCTTTCGTGAGTGCCGCCTTCCGGTGTCGGCACGGTGTTGCAATAGGATTGGATGAAGCCATCGCGTGAGGGTGTCCAATTGACCGCCCATTCGACCTTTCCAGGCACATTGAAGCGCTCTTGAAATTCCACGGTGCCGGCAAAAGGGGCCTCGGCATAGGTGCTGGCTTTGCCCAGGGTTTCGACAAGATAGTCCGACAGACCGCCCGGGAAATGGAAGGTCGCTTCGCGGGGCGTTTCGCCATCATCAATATGAGTTTTCCACCGAATTTCGACGCCGGAAAATAGATAGGCCTTGGACCGAATCGAGGCAAAGAGGCGCGCCGGTTTGAATCGATGCTTGCCAAAAATCTGTTCATCCGCATGGAAGGTGACCGAGGTGCCACGGCGATTGGGGGCGGCGCCTATTTTGGCAATTGGACCGAGCGGGATGCCACGGGCAAAGCGCTGCTCATAGAGCTCGCGATTGCGGGCGACTTCGACCACCATGGAATCGGAGAGCGCATTGACCACAGAGGCACCTACGCCATGCAGGCCACCGGATGTTTGATAGGCTTTACCAGAAAATTTACCACCCGCATGTAGGGTGCATAGGATCACCTCAAGGGCGGATTTATCAGGAAACTTCGGATGGGGGTCAACAGGAATACCGCGGCCATTGTCGCGGATGGTGACGGAATAATCTGCGTGCAGCTCAACTTCGATGCGATTGGCATGGCCCGCCACCGCCTCATCCATTGAGTTGTCCAGAACCTCAGCCACCAGATGGTGCAAGGCCCGCTCATCGGTGCCGCCGATATACATGCCAGGCCGCTTGCGCACCGGTTCGAGACCCTCCAACACCTCAATGGAGGAGGCGTCATAATCCGTATGTGCGGCCGAAGATAATAGGTCACTTGCCATTGGGCTGCTCTTTCTTTGATTGACGGTATTCATGGCAGAAGTTGCCGGGCAAGAAAAGGCCTGGCGGGCGGGGCAACCCACATTCCTTGCCGATTTCACCACTGGTCAGGCCGTCGGCTTCTGCTTAAGAGGAAGATATGAAAAAGAGTTCTGCGATCATCTTGGAAGCGCGATCGGTGTTGATCTTGGGACTGCCTTTGGTTGGCAGCCAAATTGCACAATTTGCCGTGCATACAACCGACACTTTGATGCTGGGCCGGTATTCTGTTCTGGCGCTGGCGCAGGTGACTTTGGGTGCCCAGGTTTTGTTCATCGCCTTTATTGCAACCTCGGGGTTTGCTTTCGCAATTTTGCCAATGGTGGCCAAATCTATGGCGGAGAAGGATTCGCAATCCGCCAGGCGGGCCACGCGCATGGGGCTTTGGGTGTCGACCTTGGCGGCGGCTTTGTTGTTTTTGCCGATGTGGTATGCCCGCTCTCTGCTCGAGGCAATGGGGCAGGATCCGACAGTGGCGCAGGGCGCGCAGGAGTATCTCCGCATCGCCGGTTTTGGCCTATGGCCCGCGTTGTGGGGATTGGTGCTGCGCAGCTATCTTTCGGCGCTGGAACATGCAGGGATCGTGCTTTGGGTGTCCCTCTTTGTTTTGGTGGCCAATGCGCTGATCAACTATGCCTTGATATTTGGCAATTGGGGTCTGCCGGAATTGGGGCTACAAGGCGCGGCGATTGCTTCGGTCATAGCGCAAGCGCTCGCCCTGCTCGGATTTGTGATCTATATTCAGCGCAATTTCCCCGACCAACAGATGTTTGCCCGCTTCTGGCGATTTGATGGCAGCGCGGCCCTCGCGGTTGCCCGGCTTGCTGTGCCTATCTCAGCCACGGCCCTGGCCGAAAGTGGATTGTTTGCGGCCTCCGCCTTTATGATGGGCTGGCTTGGGCATTTGGAGCTGGCGGCGCATGGTATCGTGCTACAGCTGGCGGCGTTGAGTTTCATGGTGCATATGGGATTGTCGCAAGCCGGCACCGTGCGCGCGGGCAAGGCCTTTGCAGTGCAGGATTGGCCGTCGGTCCGGCGCACAGCTTGGGTGACCATGGGCTTGTCGAGCGTTGCAGCCATTGTGGTGATCTTTTGTTTCCTGATGACCCCGGAGGTTTTGATCCGTGCCTTTTTGGACGCTCAGGATCCATTGGCCGATGAAATCCTGCGCATTGGCACGCTCTTGTTGATGCTCGCGGCCTTGTTTCAATTTGTCGATGCCGCACAGGTTGTGGCCCTGAGCCTGCTGCGCGGGTTACAAGACACCAAAGTGCCCATGTGGATTGCCGCAATATCCTATTGGGTGATCGGTCTCCCGATCAGCTATATTCTGGGGTTTTGGTACGGATTCCAAGAAGCGGGCATTTGGATGGGTCTGGTCGCCGGACTTGGCTTTGCCGCGCTCTTACTCTGGCTGCGGTTTTACCGCCTGGCGGGGCGTGTGGCCTAGGGTTTGTTCATGATCCGCTCGGCCTTTTTGCGGCTCAGGATTGTTCGCAGATCATGCATGGACAGCAACAATTGATCTGTTACCCTCTCTAGGTCTGCGTCGCTGGCTTTGGATTGCGCCCATTGTGCGGTCAGATTGAGGTGATCAACGGTCCGCAAAATGTCATCGATTTCACGCTCCTCTAGCACGGTTTTGCGCTCTTGCATCCAATCTGCGATCAACTTGGTCTCTTCATCGGTCAGGACAGTATCGCCCTGCGGCTTCACAGTCTCGTTGCGGATGTTGATCACGGCGATTTGGTGCATTTCCAGCCGATTTTGCCGATTTTGTTCCGGCGTCTTGAACAGAGTCGCGCCATTTTCGCGAATTCTAAAGAAATACCTCGGTAGGGACGTGTTCATGGTTTTAACTCAAATTAGATTAGGTTCTCACAAAATTCTTTGATTCTCGTACAGGCTTCCAACAGCTCGGCATCTGACGTGGCATAGCTCACGCGGAAATTTGGGGACAGGCCAAAGGCGGCGCCAAAGACCACCGCGACGCCGGTTTGCTCAAGAAGTTCTGTGGCGAAGGCCTCATCATCAGTAATGACAGCGCCGCCTGGCGTCTGTTTTCCGATGAGGGCCGCGATTGAGGGGTAGACATAGAAGGCACCTTCCGGGGTGGGGCAGGTAATTCCCTTGGTCTCATTGAGTATTTTGACAACCAAATCGCGCCGGCGGCTGAAAGAGGCATTGTTATCTGTTAAAAACGCCTGTGGACCGTTCAGGGCCTCGACAGCGGCCCATTGGCTGATGGTGCAGGGGTTGGATGTGGATTGCGATTGAACCTTGCGCATGGCGGCGATCAGGCGCTCGGGGCCGGCAGCATAGCCAATCCGCCATCCGGTCATCGCATAGGCTTTTGATACACCGTTGCAGGTCAGCGTGCGCGGATAGAGCGCTGGCTCCACCTCGGCAGGCGTGCAAAATTTAAAATCATCATAGGCCAGATGCTCATACATATCATCGGTCATCACCCAGACATGGGGATGGCGCAAAAGAACATCGGTTAGCGCCTTCAGCTCGTCCCAACTATATCCCGCTCCGGTCGGGTTTGAGGGGGAATTGAAAATGAACCATTTGGTTTTGGGGGTTAGGGCGGCTTCGAGCTGCGCGGGGGTGAGTTTGTAATTGGTCTCGGGAGACGTTGGCGCAATCACCGGGGTGCCGCCGGCCAAAAGCACCATGTCGGGATAAGAGACCCAATAGGGCGCGGGAATAACCACCTCATCGCCCGCATTCAATGTCGCGATCAGCGCATTATAGAGGGTCTGTTTGCCGCCGTTTCCAACGGTCACCTGCGCCGGGCTATAGGTCAGAGAATTTTCGCGCAGGAACTTGGCACAAATCGCCTGTTTGAGTTCGGGCATTCCATCCGGTGCGGTGTATTTGGTTTTGCCCTCGGCAATGGCCTTAACCGCCGCGGCTTTGATGTGGTCTGGGGTATCAAAATCCGGCTCGCCCGCTGCAAGTGCGATCACGTCTCGCCCTGCCGCCTTTAATTCCGCCGCCTTGGTTGATATAGCAATGGTGGGAGAGGGTTTCACCCGCTCAAGCGCGGTGGATAAAATGGACATGGCGGCCTCATTATGCGTGTGCTCCCAAGAGTCTAGATAGATGTGCGTGGCGCCGCAAGGCGAAGTATTTGGCAAAAGGAAAAAGATTATGGACCATGATTCTGATGCGGACCTTGACTGGTACGGCCCCGATGCAGCCACGTTTGGAGATCGCGTTCTGGGGGCGCGGGAAAAAGCTGGTATGACCCAGGCACAATTGTCACGCCGTCTTGGCATCAAATTGGCCACTTTGCAGGCCTGGGAAGAGGATCGTTCCGAGCCGAGGGCCAACAAATTGCAAATGTTGACCGGAATGCTCAATGTGTCTTTGCCTTGGCTTTTGAGCGGTGAAGGGATCGGGCCGGAAGAGCCGAACACGGCGCCCCTCTCCGAAGATGTCCAAGCAATTTTAATCGAAATGCGCGCAATAAAAACGGATATGAACCGCACCGCCGATCGGCTGAGCAAATTGGAAAAACAATTAAGGTTGGCGATGAAATGAGTGAGCTGCCGGATCATCGGATCAAACGCCTGAAAATGCGTTCAATGCGCCGTGGAATAAAAGAAATGGACCTTATTTTAAGCCATTTTGCCCAAACCGCCTTGGCGCAAATGTCTGACGAAGAGCTGGTGAAATACGATTTGTTGCTGGCAGAAAATGATCACGATCTTTACTCTTGGGTGACCGGAACAGCCGCAACGCCCCCAGAATTTGCCCCGCTGATCGCCCAAATCGTCGCGGGATTACAGGTTCCACGCGATTAACGCCAGCGCGTTTAGATAATATTCGCGAATTTCCTCAATACTGCGGACCGAAGCAGTGTGAGAGGCGATCAATGAGTGGTGAATTTGAAACGAGCAAGAGTTTTATGACCCATTACTTGGAGAGTTTGGCTTTGGTCGAGCGGCTCCATCGTTTGTTGTTGGATGTGATCAAAGATGAATTTGAGCGGGTTGGGGTGATTGAGATCAACCCGGTGCAGGCTTTGCTCGTATTCAACATCGGCGACAATGAGGTCACCGCGGGCGAATTAAAGAGCCGCGGATATTATCAGGGCTCAAATGTCAGTTACAATCTGAAAAAATTGGTGGGCATGGGCTATATGCACCATGAACGTTGCCGGGCCGACCGGCGGTCTGTGCGCGTGAGATTGACCGATAAGGGGCAACATATTCGCGAGCTTGTGCATGTATTGTTCGAGGGTCACGCCGCCGCGTTGCAATCGGAGGGGGTTTTGCACGGCACCGGGGTTGAGGATATCAATGGGGCGCTGCGGCGGATGGAGCAGTATTGGGGCAAACAGATTCGGTTTATTTACTGATCCAGTTGGCTCATGCTCAAAAACTCCAATTCGCGAAGTAATTTGCGGCTCATGGCGCGCTCATAATCTTCAAAGCCTATGGCAACTTCGGAAAACGCGCCTGGTCCGGCCAGCACCCGATGCGAAAAATAGGCGGTTAATTCGGCAATGGAGAGTTCCGCATGGGACAGCCGGGAGGAGGCATCAACGCCGATGATCAATGCGTTGATGACGATATCTCCGATGGTCTCAGGGCCGTTGACGTGATGCGGTTCGGGACCCGTATTGTTTTTTCCATCGCCCGAAATATCCAAGGTGCGCTTCCAGCACTCCGGCTGCTGGCTGAGAAACCCAGCTCCAACCTCTATGGTTCGACCCAAAGCGGTGGTTGGTGGGGCTTGGCTGCGGGTGGTGGATTGGAGCCGCTCCGACACAGCGGCGAGGCGTGACGGGCTTGTGATATCCGTCCAGGGGATGAGAACGCGCTGATAGTCCTGACCGCTCCATTCAAAAACCAAAATCCGAACCGGTGCATCGGGCAGGCGCATCAGACTGGCGCGGACATCATCACTGAGCAAGGCGGCGGCCAGACCTTGCAGTTGCAATTGATATTCAACCTCATCGACAGATCCCGACACATCGAGGCCCAGGGCCAAGGCCTGGCGGCAGGCGGTGTCAGCGCCGGCGGAGCTCGTGACCCATAGTATAAAAGAGAGGGCCGTCAGAGCTTTGCAGAGGAGACGCCTCACCAATGACCGATGTTTTCCATACTCGCCCAGGGTTCCGCCACAGGCAGGTTGTCGCCCTCTTGCAAGAGCTCAATCGAGATATTGTCTGGGCTGCGCACAAACGCCATGCGGCCCTCGCGCGGCGGGCGATTGATCGTGATGCCATTGTCCATGAGATGCTGGCAGGTGGCATATATATCTTTCACCTCATAGGCCAAATGTCCAAAATGCCGGCTGTCTGACGGCAGCCCCGCATCACCATCCCAATTGTAGGTCAGTTCAACAGGACATTCCGGTTGGCCAGGAGGCGCCATGAAAACCAGGGTGAAACGTCCAGCTTCATTATCCCACCGCCGCGTTTCCTCGAGCCCCAAGAGGGCAAAAAAAGCGATAGAGGCGTCTAAATCGGCCACGCGGACCATTGTATGAAGATATTTCATTTGCATTTGCCTTTATATAGTAGGTTCATCCTTCAGATTACTCCATATATAGTGTGAAGGGAATCGCTCCAGATGGAGTTAACTAAGGGGATAGTGATGCTGCTGACGCCAGAACAACAAGAAGAAATTGACCAGCTGCGATCAAATCCCCAGCTGACCCTGCGGGCCGTCGCGCCAGGGATGGAGGATCATCTGTACCGAGCAAAGCCCGTATTGGATCACGGGTTTGTGCGGGTGATCGACTATATGGGCGATGATGCGGCCATCTGCCAAGCCGCGCGGGTCAGCTATGGCAAGGGAACAAAATCCGTACAAAACGATGCGGGCCTCATACGTTACTTGATGCGCCACTGGCATTCCACGCCTTTCGAGATGTGTGAAATCAAACTGCATGTGAAATTGCCGGTCTTCGTCGCGCGCCAATGGATTCGTCACCGGACTGCCAATGTGAATGAGTATTCGGCGCGCTATTCGATTCTGGATCGGGAGTTTTACATTCCAGAACCGGACTCGCTGGCCGCGCAATCGGTGGTGAACAACCAGGGCCGTGGTCAGGTTTTGCAAGGGGCCGAGGCGGCGCGGGTTTTGGAGATTTTGAAATCGGACAGCAACCGCGCCTATGACAACTATGAGTCGATGATCTCCGATGAGGGGCAGGATGGTTTGGCGCGTGAATTGGCTCGCATGAACCTACCTGCCAATATTTACACCCAATGGTATTGGAAGGTTGATCTGCATAATCTGTTTCATTTCCTGCGTCTTCGGGCGGATTCCCATGCGCAATATGAAATCCGGGTCTATGCCGAGGCGATTTGTGAGATGGTGCGTGACTGGGTGCCGGCAGCCTATGGCGCTTTTGAGGATTATCGTTTGGGCGGCGCGGTGCTCTCTGCAAAATCGGTTGACTGTTTGAAACGTATGCTGGCCGGCGAGCCTGTCACGCAAGAAGAGTCAGGGATGAGCAAGGGTGAATGGCGCGAATTTGAAGCGGTGATCGGCCGCTAAGTAAACACCAACACCGTGACACAAAAGCAGACAGGTTGGGCGCGGCCCAAGATTTGGCGGATCATTGTCCGCTCAGGCTGCGGCAGTGCGCGTTTATTCGGCGTTGCTCAATTCACCAGCCATTTGACGCCCGTCGCGTCCCTCGACCAGCTCATAGTTGATTTTTTGGTTGTCAGCCAAGCTTGTCATTCCAGCGCGTTCGACTGCTGAAATATGGACAAACACGTCATTCCCTCCACCTTCTGGCTCAATGAACCCGAAACCTTTTGTGGTGTTGAACCATTTTACTGTGCCCAAAGGCATATCATATTCTCCCAAGTCATAATTGCACGCCCGACGAGATGCGGGCGGCATCACGTATCTGAACGGCAAAAATTCTCACGAATATCCTGTTATTCAGATGCCATGTCTCTACAATTATGCGATTAAAAATAAAATCAAGGGAAATTTTATGGAATTTTATGGATTGAAAGCCTGTGACACCTGTCGCAAAGCAAGAAAAGCGCTGAAAAATCAGCAGGTCGATTATATCGATGTGCGCGAAGGGCAGGTGCCGGACGCGGTTCTTGAAGCGGCCCTCGCAAAGTTTGGGGATGCTCTGTTGAACCGTGCTTCGACCACTTGGCGCGGCTTGGATGAGCGGGACCGTGCCGGTGATCTTTTGGCGCTGCTCAAGGCGCATCCGACGCTTATGAAGCGCCCGCTGATTGTCCACGATGGAGAGATGACGCTCGGCTGGAAGCCTGATGTAGCGGCCCATTATGCGGGCTTGCCGGGGGCATAGCTGCCCGATGCGATGACCGGGCAAGCTCTTGATATATAATGGACGCGGGTTTTACAGCAGATCTGGTGGTGTGGCTTCAGTTTTGAGGTCCGCCACCACTTGATCGAGTGCCACAACGTCGCTGTTTTTGCTGCCTAAGCGGCGCATGGAGAGGGTGCGATCTGCAACCTCTTTCATCCCCACTGCGAGAATCACAGGCACTTTGGCCACTGAATGCTCGCGCACTTTATAGTTGATTTTTTCATTGCGGGTATCGGCTTCGGCTCGAATGCCCACTGCGCGCAGGGCAGCAACCGCCTCATGAACGAATTGATCGGCGTCTGACACAATGGATGCCACCACCACCTGTCGCGGTGCCAACCAAAGTGGCAAGCGGCCAGCATGTTCTTCGATCAATATGCCTATGAAGCGCTCAAAAGACCCCAAGCAGGCGCGATGCAGCATGACCGGCCTGTGTTTATTGCCATCTTCGCCGATGTAGCTGGCGTCTAAGCGCTCAGGTAGAACGAAATCCACCTGATGGGTGCCGCACTGCCAATCACGGCCAATGGCGTCCGTCAAAACAAACTCCAATTTTGGACCATAGAACGCACCTTCTCCCGGGTTCATCTCCGGTTCAATGCCCGCTTTGCGGGTTGCGGCCAGAAGGGCGGATTCCGCACGATCCCAAACCTCATCAGAGCCAGAGCGCTTTTCTGGCCGATCACTGAATTTCACCCGAAAGGACTCAAAGCCGAGGTCTTTGTAAACGGAGGTTAGATAAGCGATATAGAGTGCCGTTTCCTCTTCGATTTGATCTTCACGGCAGAAAATATGCCCGTCGTCTTGGGTAAAGCCGCGCACCCGCATGATGCCATGCAGCGCGCCTGATGGCTCGTAGCGTGCGCAGCTGCCAAATTCTGCCATGCGCAGCGGCAGATCTCTGTAGGATTTCAAGCCTTGGTTGAAAATTTGAACATGGCAGGGGCAGTTCATCGGTTTGAGCGCATTGACGGCCTTTTCGCGGGCATGTTCTTCATCCACCTCAACGATGAACATATTTTCCTGATATTTGTCCCAGTGGCCAGAGGCGACCCAGAGCTTGCGATCCACCACCTGCGGGGTGTTGACTTCCACATAGCCGCCTGCGCGTTGTTTGCGGCGCATGTAATCTTGGAGCTCGGTGTAGATGGTCCAGCCGTTTGGGTGCCAAAAGACCTGCCCGGGGGCCTCTTCTTGCATATGGTATAAATCCATTTCCCGGCCCAGCTTGCGGTGGTCGCGCTTCGCGGCTTCTTCGAGCATATGCAGATGGGCTTTGAGCTTTTCCTTGCTGGAAAATGCGACCCCGTAGATTCGTTGCAGCATCGCTCTATTGCTGTCGCCGCGCCAATAGGCGCCGGCCACATTCATCAACTTGAACCCGTCGGCGGGCACTTGCCCTGTGTTTTGCAAATGCGGTCCGCGGCAGAGGTCTTGCCAATCACCGTGCCAATACATCCGTAGCGGTTCGTCGCCAGGGATGGCGTCGATTAGCTCCACCTTATAGGGCTCTTGGGCATCGGTATAATGTTGCACCGCGCGTGCACGGTCCCACACTTCGGTGCGGACGGCGTCACGCTTGTTAATGATTTCTTTCATCTTTTTCTCGATCACGCCCAAGTCTTCCGGGGTAAAAGGCTCTTTGCGATCAAAATCATAATACCAGCCATCTTTGATCACGGGACCTATGGTCACCTGAACATTTGGCCAAATTTCCTGAACGGCACGGGCCATGATATGGGCCAAATCATGGCGGATCAGCTCATTGGCTTGCGCCTCATCTTTCATGGTGTGAATGGCGATCGTGGCGTCGGTATCAATTGGCCAAGCCAAATCAAAATGCGCGCCATTCACGGTTGCCGAAATGGCCTTTTTTGCCAAAGAACTGCCGATATCAGCAGCCACTTCTGCGGCGGTGATGCCGGCCTCATAATGGCGGATCGAATTGTCAGGAAGGGTGAGTGAGATTTGGGCCATCACGGGCACTCCTCGTCAGTTTGGCGCCCACGGAACGCCCGGTTGCGGGTATTTGGTTCGGCTGCTGTTTGGCGGTTTTGAATTTGACTGTCAACCGGTCAAGCGTTGCGGCCATTATGACACAGGCCCATCAGTTGGCGCCGCAGGACGTCAAATATCATTGTCAGGACGCACTCAGCAGATAAAATTCATCTGAAATGAGGGGGTGTGCATGAAATTTCTAACAACGGAGGCCGGCCGCCGGATTGCCTATGCGAAGACCAAGGGCATCGGGCCGGGCGTGGTGTTTTTGGGCGGGTTTATGTCCGATATGAGCGGCACCAAGGCGCTGCATTTGGAGGCTTGGTGCAAGGCCGAGGGGCGCGGGTTTTTGCGGTTTGATTATTCGGGGCATGGCGCCTCTTCAGAGGCCTTCACAGATGGTTGCATTGGCGATTGGGCGGAAGATGCGCAGGCGGCAATTTGTGAGCTCACCCAAGGTCCACAGATTTTAGTGGGCTCCTCTATGGGCGGCTGGATCTCGCTTTTGATGGCCAAGAGGATTCCAGAGCGTATCGCAGGGCTCGTGACCATCGCCGCCGCTCCAGATTTCACAGAGGATGGGTTTTGGGCAAGTTTCAATGCCGACACCCGCAAGTTTTTGGCCCAAGAGGGACGGGTGAATATCCCGTCGGATTATGGCGATCCCTATCCGATCACCAAGCGTTTGATTGAGGACGGTCGGTCACATCTCGTGCTGCGCAGCCCGTTGCATTTGCCCTTCCCGACGCGATTTTTGCAAGGGGATGAGGATGAGGAGGTTTCTGTTGAGCTGGCGCAACGCCTGTTTGCGCTTGCGACGGGCGACGATATTCAACTGCGCCTGCTCAAGGGAGGAGATCACCGATTTTCATCTCCGCGCGCTCTGGCCTTGACCGAGGAGGCGATTACCGATGTGATTGGCGCGATTGCAGCACAGTAAATTTTAGGAGATGAGCCTATGGCACAATTTTTATTAACCTATTTAGAGCAACCTCAGATGAAATCGCCAGAAGATGGCAAGGCGCATATGGGAAAATGGATGGACTGGTTGGCCAGCCTGGGGGAAGCTGTGGTGTATCCCGCTTCACCGGTGAAGAGCTCCAAGGTGGTTGGCCCGGATGGTATAAGCGATGAGCCGGTGGCCATCACCGGGTTTTTGATCGTTGAGGCCGCCGATATGGAGGCTGCTCTGCAAATCGCCCAGGCCGATCCGTTTTCAGATCATGCCAAAATGGCGGTTTCGGAATTGATGGTTATGGGTGGTTGAGAGTCACGTTGTCCTATTCTCCGGCCGCATGTGGTTTGCGGCGCGGGAGATTGGATCATCCCGGTTCAGCGGCAGGAGTTTATCGCTGAACTGACGGGAGTTATTTTTTTGAGCTGTATTTTGTAGCGGATTTTTCGGGCTTTGCTTTTGCCCGGTCACGCCGCTTTCGATCTGCTAAGAATTTGGTGTTTTCCGCATCTTCCGCCACAAGTTTGAGCCAGCGTTGCAGGCGCGGCACATCAACATCCCCAGCGGCAATGGCCGCTTGCACGGCGCAGCCGGGTTCTGTCTTGTGGGCGCAGTCGTTGAAGCGGCAGTTTTGTTGCAGCGCGTGCAGATCCGCGAAGGTTTCCTCTAGGCCGATGGAGACATCCGTCAGCTGAATTTCACGCATGCCGGGCGTATCGAGAACGGCGCATCCGCTGGGCAGAATATGCAGTTGCCGCCCGGTGGTGGTGTGGCGCCCTTTATCGTCGCTGGCGCGGACCTCTTGGGTGGCGATGGCCGCATTTCCGGCCAGGGAATTGGTTAAGGTCGACTTGCCCACCCCAGATGAGCCAAGAAAGGCGACGGTTTGTCCGGCCTGGCACCAAGGGGTTAGCAGGTCAATGGCCTCGGGACTGCGGGCGTCGAGACAGACAACGGAGATCTCGGGCGAAATACTTTGCGCTTGCTCTGCAAAGGCGCTGACCCCCATGGCCAAATCGATCTTACTTAAAACGATGACCGGGGTTACGCCGGCCTCATGCGCCATGGCCACATAGCGCTCCAACCGCGCAAGGCTGAAGTCATTGTTGCATGAGGTCACAACAAAAGCGGTGTCGAGATTGGCAGCGATCAGCTGCTCTTTGCGGTCATGGCCCGGTGCGCGCCGTTTGATCAGGCTTTTGCGGGTCAATACTTGGCTGTTGCGCGGCGCCTCCGCATCAAAAAGGAGCCAGTCTCCAACGGTGACGCCCTGCAGAGCGGGAATGATCATGTCGAGATCAACGCCTTGGATATGGAGTGTATTGCGATGCACCTGTGTGATCCGCACGGGTGGGGTTTTCGAGAGGGCGGCGGAGGTGGCTTGTTCGGCAAAATACTCTGACCAGCCCAGAGCGCGCAATTGGCCTGTGGCGTCGCTCTGGGTGGGTCGGCTCAAACTTTCGATGGTTTTTTCTTTCCATGCTTTTGCGCGCCGGCAATAAATTCAAGCACCAAGGGGCGGATATTGTTGCGCCAGCTTTTCCCTGCGAAAATTCCATAGTGACCGGCGCCCGGTTCGAGATGGGCCGCTTTCAAGGATTGCGGCAGGCCGGTGAGCAGGTCCAGCGCGGCCAAACATTGCCCCGGGGCGGAGATATCATCATTTTCACCCTCGACCACAATGACAGGCACAGAGGTGATTTTGGAAATATCTGCATGAATCCCGTGTACATAAAAAGCGTTGCGGGCCACCTCACGTTGCTTGAAAATCCGGTGCACTGTGGAGAGGTAAAACTCGGCTGTCATATCCATCACCGCCAGATATTCATCGTAAAAGCGGTTATGTTTGTCATTGTCGCGCGCTTCGCCCTGCGCCGTGCGGATGATTTGATCGATGAAAGCCTTGCTATGGGTTTCGCTATTCATGGACATGAAGCTCATCAATTGCAGGAGGCCTGGATAGACCTTGCGGCCAACTCCGGCATGTTGGAACCCAACGCGCTGAATCATCGTTTCTTCCAACTGCCCCATTTGGACGCGATTGCCAAAGTCGGTGACGTCGCTTGGATTGGCATCGGGATCAATCGGGCCGCCGATCAAAGTTAGGCTCGCGGGCTGTGCCTCGGGGGTGGTGGCGGCGAGATAGGCGGTTGCGACAAGCGCAATCGGTCCGGGCTGGCACACTGCGATGACATGGGTATCTGCGCCAAGTTTTCTTATAAATTCTGCGAGATAGAGGGTGTAGTCTTCCACATCGAATTTGCCGGCACTGACAGGAATATCGCGGGCATTGTGCCAATCCGTGATATAGACTTCACAATCGGGCAGCAGGCTGCGCACCGTGGAGCGCAGGAGCGTGGCGTAATGTCCACTCATGGGAGCGACCAACAGGACCTTGCGGTCGCGTGGTTTGCGGCCAGGCACCGCGAAATGGATCAAGTCGCCAAAAGGTTTGGCCAATAGGGTTTCGACCTCAACCAAATGATCTTTGCCATCCTCGGTTGAGACAAAATCCAAACGCCAGCCGGGCTTGACCACCATGCGCGCATAGGCCCGTTCGGTGACTTCACCCCAGGCCGACATCCACTGAAAAGCTGGATTTGGAACCATGGCAAACATTGGATAAGACGCCATCGCTTTTGCGGTTGCACCCATCCATTGATTGGTGTTCCGCAGGCTTTCCATCATATCATAAGTGGTCATATAGCGCATTTGCGTTTCTCTCCTAGCATGGCGGCTATGCAACTTTATATTTTGATAATTCTAAAGTTTCATTTATGCTGCAACTGCAAACTAGGGGGCTTTTGTCGACATGACAACTGATAACGGCAGCAATGAGCTCGGATTAGAGCGATTGACCGAAAATTTACAACGTGTCGAGGCGCTGACTCAGCGTCTGTTGGCAGCGGTCTCTCATAAAAAACCGATACGACCCGCGTTGCAGGGGCCGGGCCAAGATCTATTTGCCAAGGCCGCGACGGCCTATGTCACCGAGATGATGAGCAATCCATCCCGTATGATCGAGCAGCAAATCGCCTATTGGGGGCAATCTTTGCAGCATTTCGTCAACAGCCAAAACGTGCCGGCAGATCGGAGATTCTCGGATCCGTTATGGAACGAGCACCCCTATTTCAATTTTATTAAACAGCAGTATCTGCTCAATACCAAGGCAATGGAAACGGCCGTTGCGCAGATGGACAATCTCGACACGCGGGAGCGGCAAAAGCTGGACTTCTTTAGCCGGCAGATCATGGATATGTTTAGCCCAAGCAATTTTCTCGGTACGAACCCGCAGGCCTTGGCCCGGGCGGTTGAGACCGATGGGGAGAGCCTCGTGCGCGGGTTGGAAAATCTTGTGCGAGATATTGAGGCCAATAATGGCGATCTCATGGTGACCCTCGCCGACCAAGGTGCCTTCGACGTTGGCAGCAATATCGCGACCACGCCGGGCAAAGTTGTGTTCCGCAATCATCTGTTCGAGTTGATTCAATATAGTCCAACCACCCAAACGGTGCAGGAGGTGCCTCTGGTTATCTTTCCGCCCTGGATCAACAAATTTTATATTATGGATCTGCGGCCCGAGAACAGTTTGGTGAAATGGATCGTCGATCAAGGCTTTACGCTTTTTGTGGTCAGCTGGGTCAATCCAGACCCGTCGATGCGCAACACGGGAGTCGAAACCTATATTGAGGATGGGTTTCTGGCCGCAATTGAACAGGTCAAAAAGATTTGTGACGTGCCGCAGGTCAATGCGACGGGGTATTGCATAGGGGGCACAACCCTGTCTCTCACCTTGGCGCTTTTGGCGCAGCGCGGCGACACATCGGTGAAATCCGCCACTCTTTTCACCACCCTGACAGATTTCTCCGATCAAGGGGAGATGTCGGTATTTTTGGGCGATGATTTTGTGGATGGAATAGCGGCCGAGGTCGAGGAGAATGGCATCTTAGACAAATTCTTCATGTCGCGGACCTTTTCCTTTTTGCGCTCGAATGATTTGATCTATGGCCCCGCAATTCGTCATTATATGATGGGGGAGACGCCTCCGGCTTTTGATCTGCTGTATTGGAATGGCGATGGCACCAACCTGCCAGGCCGTATGGCGATTGAGTATTTGCGCGGGCTTTGCCAAAAGAATCAATTCGCCGATGGCGGGTTTGAGGCCTGTGGTGCGCTTTTGCAATTGAGCGATATTGCCGTACCGGTCTGTGCGGTGGCCTGTGAGACAGATCATATTGCCGCCTGGGCGCAATCTTACCGGGGCGTGCAGCAAATGACAGGCGCCGACCGCCATTTTATTCTGGCCGAATCTGGACATGTCGCGGGAATCATCAATCCACCGCAGCGCAATAAATATGGCTATTACACCCACAAGTCATTGGCTGAGAGCCCAGAAGATTGGCAGTCTTCGGCCACTTACGCCGCAGGAAGTTGGTGGCCTGCCTGGAAAGATTGGTTAATGCTGCAAAGCGGCAATACCATTGGATCGCGCAAGCCAAAATCGCCGAAAGGACTAAGATTGGGCAATGCACCTGGGCAATATGTGTTGAAATAAATTTTGCTGCAACGCAGAAATTACTTGCAATGCCGCAGTGCAGCATCTATATAGATTTCAGAGAGACACCATGCTTGAGGATAAAGCACATGACCAAGACACCTGATTATACCGCGATGTTCAAAGACATGATGGGTAAATTCCCAGTAGATATGTCCGCGTTTGAAGATGCCTATAAAGCTCAAATGGCTTTTGGCGAAAAAATGACTGCCGTTGCTTTGGAAGCTGCGATGAAATCTGCTGAGATTTCTTCTGCTTGGACAAAAGCGTCTTTGGAAAAAGTTGCTGACTTGTCAAAAGTGACTGCAGATCCTGCTGTTGCAGCGCAGACTTTGACAGATTTCGCATCCTCTTCCGCTGAAATGGCGGCTGAGAACATGGCCGCTATGGCCGGCGTTGCGAAAAAAGTGCAACTCGACTCCGCTGAGCTGATGATGGCTGCTGGAAAAGAAGTGAGCGCTGAAGCTGCGGCTGCTATGAAAAAAGCCGGCAAAGCTGCAAAAGCTGCCTAAGTGACGACAAAGAGTTTGGTTTATCTGTCCTCCTAAATTTAGATGAACCGGTAATGAAGGGCGCGGCGTTTGCTGCGCCCTTTCTTTTTGTGCTGCGTTTGCATAGCATTGCCGCAGTGCCGCGCAAATGCGGTGAGTCGCTGCAAAGGGCTGGGATATGAGCAAGAAAACAGAACCGCTTCTGATCAAGCGTTATGCGAGCCGGCGTTTATACAACACCGAATCTAGCGATTATGTGACTCTGGATGATATCGCCGGATTCATCCGAGGCGGGCGCGAGGTGCAAATCATTGACTTAAAGTCTGGTGATGATTTGACGCGGCAATATTTGCTGCAAATCATAGCCGAGCACGAAAGCCGGGGCGAGAATGTTTTGCCGGTGGATGTGCTGACCGATTTGGTGCGCTCCTACGCCTCTCAAGCCACATCGATTGTACCGCAATTTCTTGCGGCCAGCTTTGAGATGCTGCGCGATGGGCAGTCTAAAGCCATGGAAAATCTTACAGTCGTCAATCCCCTGGCATCCATGCCAGGCTTTGAGATGATGAAGGCGCAGCAAGAGGCATTCATGAAGGCCATGACCGGCGGCCTGTCTGGCTCAACCCCGACCAGCCGGACTGAGCGTAGTGCCAGTGAAAGCGCCGATGAACTCAATGACATCAAGTCACAGTTGGCTCAGCTGCAAGAAAAATTGTCGAAATTATAAGGCAACTCCGGGCGGAATATCCCGCCCGGCGCAGTCACGAGGCCAGGTCGCGAAACAGATTTTCAACGCCGCGTCCAGGTTTTCAAACATCTCATCGATTTGGCTCTTGGTGACGATGAACGATGGGCACAGCACAACAGATAGCCCCCTGTTTGATCGTTGGCATAGAGAAAATCAGACATTCAACAGCAGATGTTCGCGCTCCCAAGTGGATATGACGTGCAAAAACTCGCTATACTCCGTGCGCTTTACGATCGAATAGACGCGGGCAAATTCAGGATGGAGCACCTCATGCAGGCGCTTGGCATCATCAAAAATATCCATGGCTGCGAAGAGATCATGAGGGATCGCCTCTTCGCTGTCATAGGCATCACCACGATATTGCTTGTCGGGGCGCTCTTGATCTTCAAGCCCAAGATAGCAGCAGGCCAGGGAGGCAGCAATGCCAAGATAGGGATTGCAATCCATGCCCGCCAGGCGGTTCTCGATCCTGCGTGATTTGGGTGACGACAGGGGGATGCGAATTCCTGTGGTGCGGTTGTCACGGGCCCATTCGAGGTTGATTGGAGCCGCGTGATCTTTGACGTAGCGCCGATAGCTATTTACATAAGGCGCCAGCATGGCAATGACCGATGGCAGATGATTTTGCAGCCCGGCGATCATGTGGTAAAACGCATCGGTCTCACCTCCCTGTGGGCCGACAAAGATATTGTCACCGTCTGAGTCCAAAAATGAGTGGTGAATGTGCATGGCGGAGCCAGGCTCATCGGCGATGGGTTTGGCCATGAAGGTTGCAAAACAATCGTGTTTCAACGCCGCTTCGCGAATCAGCCGTTTGAAAAAGAACACCTCATCGGCGAGCTTCACCGGATCACCATGGCGCAGATTTATCTCAACCTGACCTGCACCACCCTCTTGGGTAATGCCATCAATTTCGAAACCTTGGGCCTCGGCAAAGTCATAAATATCGTCAATAACCGGGCCATATTCATCCACAGCTGACAATGAGTAGGCTTGATGCGCCGCCGCCGGCCGCCCGGAGCGCCCCATCATGGGCACAATCGGCTGCGCCGGATCTGTATTGCGGGCGACGAGAAAAAATTCCATCTCCGGCGCAACCACAGGCTCCAGCCCCTTGTCACGGAACAATTTGACCACGCGCTTCAGGACATTGCGCGGCGCGGTTGGTACCGGCACACCATTGCGATCATAGGCGTCATGAATGACCTGCAAGGTGGCATCGGTTGCCCAGGGTGCTGCGGTGGCAGTGTCGAGATCGGGGCGCAGCATCATATCAGGCTCAACCCAACCCTCCTCACCTGCTGCTTCTGCCCATTCGCCGGTGAGTGTTTGTAGAAAAATAGAATTGGGCAGGTAGAAATGCGTTTGCCTGCCAAATTTCGAGGCTGGAACCGCTTTGCCGCGCGCCACGCCAGGAAAATCGGAGATGATGCATTCAACTTCATCCAATTGCCGCTCGCCAATATAGGTTTTGGCGCTGGCTGGTAGGCTGTCTTTCCAACTCATGAGTGTATCTCCGGTTTATATGTGCCCTTGAGGAAGGCGGCGATATCCGCAGCGATTGCTGCATTCTGGATCGGGACATCGCGCAATTGATCCGCGCGTTCCATGGCGGCCGGCGGATAGACTGGGCTTGAGCGTTTCGATTGGACATAATCATCGAAGACTGAATTGCTAAACTCTGGGTGCGCCTGCACAGTGAAGGCTTTTTGTCCATAAATCAGCGCCGCGAACTGACAAAATGGGCTGCTGCCGATGACCTGCGCTTCAGGGGGGAGAGTCATGATCTGATCTTGGTGCCAAGCGTTTAACGTCACAGAGCCATGGCCATTAAAGCTGTACTCATGACGGCCAATCGCCCAACCGCCCGTAAATTTCTCCACGCGCCCCCCCAAGGCTTGCGCAATGATTTGATGGCCAAAGCAAATGCCCACCATGGGGCGCGCGCTGGCATAAATCTCACGGATAAAACCGCTCAAAGGGGGAATAAATGCGTGATCCTCATAAGCGCCATGTTTGGAGCCCGAGATCAACCAACCCTCGGCCGCGTCAACGGTGGTTGGAAACTCACCATCCACCACGTTCCAGGTTTGGAAGGTGAAGTCATAGCTTTGAAACAAAGTGGCAAACATAGCATCGAAATCGCCGTGCTGGGCACGGACCTCATCGGGCGCGTGGCCACATTGTAAAATGCCGATCAGCATTGGAACCTCTTGTAGATTAGGCGGATCCTATTCGGATTCCGCGGGTTTGAAAAGACTGGTTTAGGCCGTGTCAATTAAGGCCATAAGGGCTTCATGATCCGAAAGCTTATCAAAAAGATCGCGCTCTTGTGATTTTGTAGCTGCGAGATTTTCCAAAATGAGTGCGGGCATGAAGTGTTCAAGGAGCGGCGCATCAAGCCCGTCAATCGCCGCAGAAAGATCAGGCAGCAGTCCGGGCAACTCTGTGGGATGCTCATAGGCATTGCCCTCAATGGGAGCAGGTGGTACCGAATTGCGTTCTATGCCCCCCAATGCGGCGCCGAAAATGGCGGCAAACAGCAAATAGGGGTTGGCGTCGCCGCCGGCCACGCGGTGTTCAATCCGCGTGGCGGCATCTGGACCACTGGGAATACGCATTGCCACCGTGCGGTTTTCATAGCCCCAGGTGGCGGAGGTGGGAGCATGGGCGCCCTCTACGAAGCGATCAAAACTATTCACATAGGGGGCGAAAAACAGCGTGCTGGCCTCGAAGGCTTCAAGACAGCCTGCAACAGCGGATTGCAACTTGCCCTTGCTACAGAAGATGTTTTCACCCGCCTGATTGATCACCGAGAAATGCGTATGTAGCCCGTTGCCGCTTTCGTCTGAAAAAGGTTTGGCCATGAAGGTTGCGGCCATGCCGTGATTGCGTGCGGTGCCTTTTATCAATTCTTTGAGCAAAATGACATTATCTGCAATGTGAAGCGCTGGGCCATGGGTCATTGTGACTTCGAACTGCCCAACGCCAGCTTCTGTGGTGATGGTCAAATCACCGATCCCCATCAGCTTTGCGCCTTCGGCGACATCATTGAAGAAGTGATCGAACCCATCCAATTCCCGCAGGGACAAAATTTCGGTTCCACTCAACCGGCGGCCGGTTTTGGGATTCAAGGGTGGAGCAAGCGTGTCGCCCTCTGCGAGCAAGAAAAATTCCAGTTCACAGGCGGCAATCACCTGCCAGCCATGATGGGCATAACGGTTCAAGACCTCGCTCAAGGCAATGCGCGGGTCGCCTTCAAAGGGGGAGCCGTCTTCATTGTGCATCACCCTTAGGTCCAATTCCGCCTCACCTGCCACCCAAGGCAGAGGCACGGGGTCACGCCCTGCCGGCTCCATAACGCCATCTTGATCGCCGGAGTCAAACACAAGCGGCGAGTCTTGGATGTCTGCCCCGAATACATCAATATTGAGGACGGACAGCGGCATACGCATTTGCTTGCCGCGCATAGCTTTTGGGACACGCTTACCGCGTAACTGACCGTTGAGATCAACAGCCGCGACACGAATGGATTTACTCATCTTATGACCTGTGGCCTATAGCGCAGCTTCGGATGCGCTTGCTTGGGAAGATGGCGATTGAGACGCGCGTTGACAAGTCCAAAAATGCCGATGATCACAAAAGTGAGCAGGATGAAATAAAAGGCCAAAATTGGATAGGCGACAAAGGGGTTGAAGGTCTTATCCGCGAAATAGCTGGCGTAATAGAGCGCATCGCCGCGCTGTTGCCAGGCTGGAAAGCCTGAGAAAAACACCAAGGTGGTCGCATGGAACAGAAAAATTGCCTCATTGGTATAGGCGGGCCAGGCCAGACGTAGGCTGGTGGGCCAGATGACGCGGCGGAAGCGCGACCAGCCCGAAAGACCAAAGGCATCGGCGGCCTCGACCTCTCCTTTTGGCACGGAGCGCATCGCGCCGTGGAAAATTTCGGCAGAATAGGCGGCTGTGTTGAGGATCAGCACCAAGAGCGCCCCAAATTGTGCCGCGGTCAGCCAAGGCAGAAGCCCTTGCTGCTTGAGGCGCAGAAAGATGAAATAGGCCAAGAAAAATTGGATAAACAGCGGGGATCCGCGGAAAATTAAAATAAACCATTCAGCCGGCAGGCGCAGGATCGCGCGGGGACTGGCCTTGGCCAGCGCCACCGCATTGGCGATGAAAAATCCGATCAAAAGCGCCAAGGCTCCGAAATAGATATTCCAAATGAGGCCCGAGCCAATCAGCGTGAAATGCTGGCAAAGGGTGAAATCCGACTTGGGCAGCAGGCGTTCGCCATAGCCCAGCGCGCGCAGCCCATAGTCCAAAATGGTTTGCTGGCAGCTCATGAGGGGGCTCCCAATGTGCCCTGACCATGTGTGAGGCGTTTCATCACGCGTTCCAGCACCGCTTCAGAGAGTTTGGTAAAGGCGAGGTAAAAGACCAGCAGAAACAAAAAATACTGCATGCGCCAGTCACCATGGGGATAATCGGAGAATTTCGCCTGTTTCGTGCCGCCCAATTCGCGGGCCCAATAGACAATGTCTTCGACGCCAAGCAAAAACAACAGCGGTGTGGCTTTAATCAAGACCATCCAAAGATTGGACAGCCCAGGCAGGGCATAGACCCACATTTGCGGCACCAAAATGCGCCAAAATACTTGCGCAGGGCGCATACCATAGGCCTGCGCCGTTTCGATCTGGGCTTGGGGCACGGCGCGCATGGCGCCATAAAGAACATTGGCGGCAAAGGCACCGAAGACGATTGCAAAGGTCAAAACCGCGGTGAAAAATCCGTAAATCTCATGCACATATTGTGGGGCAGTGCCTAGGGGCAGCTTGGCCGCAGCGCAGACGACGAAATCATTGCCCTGGCGAATAGGTTCGTTCCAATCGGGGCAGAGGGCTTGATGGCGCAGCCATTCGAAACCTTGATCTAATGCGATGACAAAAAACAGAAAAAATGCAATATCCGGCACGCCGCGCACAGCGGAGATATAGGTTTTACCGACAAGGCGTAGGGGCAAGAACCGGGCACGGGCCAGCGTCGCGCCACCAAAGCCGAATACAAGCGCCGCGGGGGCGGTGACAGCCAAGAGGATGAGTACAGTTGCGAAGGATTGATAAAACAACAGGTGTTTGCCCGTGGTCAGATAGCAGCTGAGCCAGGGCAGGCTGGTAAGGAGGCTCGGATCTGAACAATAGCTAAAAATCGGACTGGGACCTTCGGTTTGGCGTCGGTTGGCCTGTTTTCGGTAAGTATTTATTCTCAATCCATAATGGCGCCCTATGGGTTGGCATTATGGAGCGATGGGGACGCGGTTGAATCCGCGCCCCCAAAGGCGTCAATTAGAACTGTTCGCCAATACCCCATTTGGCGATGAGCGCGTTCAATGACCCATCTGCTTTCATTGAGGAGATGGCTGCGTCAAATTTGCCGCGCAGCTCCGCATCGGATTCGCGGAGCCCCATGCCAACGCCGCCACCGATCAACTCTTGTTGCGCCAAGAGCACCAGATCGGCATCGCCCTCTGCCACGGGGGTGAGATAGGCTTTATCCGCCAATACCGCATCGGCTTCACCGTTTTTCACCGCAGCTACGGTCTCTTCAGGTGTTGCAAATTCCACCAATGTGGCACCAGAGGCGGCGACAAAGCTGGCTTGGATGGTGTTGGCTTGCGCGGCAATGACAGCGCTTGAGAGATCCACATCAGCCGAGAGGGCCATATAAGCGGAGGGATCAGGTTGGGTATAGTTTTGGGTGAAGTCAATCACCTCATCACGCTCGGCTGTGATCGACATGCCGGCGATGATGGTGTCGTAGTTGCCGGACACGAGGTTTGGAATGATGCTGTCCCAGTCGTTGACCACCCATTCGCAGGTCAACATGGCCCGCGCGCAGAGCTCATCACCCAATTCACGCTCGAACCCGTCAACTTCGCCAGCATCGTTGACGAAGTTATAGGGGGGGTAGGCACCTTCGGTGCCCATCCGGATCGTTTCGGCAAAAGATATGCCTGCGGTCAGTGCCAAAGCGGCGGTGGTCAAGATCAGCTTTTTCATGTGTATCTCCCTAAGATATTTTGCTGAGTTTTATGAAGCGACGGCAGAAAGAAACTGCTGAAGCCGTTCTGATTTTGGTGCACCAAAGAGGGTCTCGGGGGGGCCTTGTTCCTCAATCACCCCTTGGTGCAAGAAAATAACGTGATTGGCCACATCGCGCGCCATGGCCATGTCATGGGTGACGATGAGCATGGTGCGCCCTTCCGCGGCCAGATCTTTGATGACGCCGATCACCTCTTGCTCCAATTCTGGATCCAAGGCGGAGGTGGGCTCGTCAAACAAAAGGGCTTCGGGTTCCATGGCCAAGGCCCGGGCGATGGCGGCCCTTTGTTGTTGCCCGCCAGACAGCTGGGCTGGGTAGACATCGCATTTCTCGCCAATACCCACTTTGTCCAGAAGCTTGCGCGCACGGGCCTCCACCTCGGATTTGTCCTGCTTGAGTACGGTGACTGGGGCTTCCATGACATTTTGCAAGATGGTCATATGTGCCCAAAGGTTGAACTGTTGGAAGACCATCGACAGGTTCGTGCGCAGACGGGTGACTTGCGCGGAATCGGCCGGGCGCCGGTTGTGGTCCTGAGAGCTCCAGCGGACGGTCTCACCTTGAAAAAGGATCGCGCCTTTCTGGCTGATCTCCAGCATATTGCAGCAGCGCAGCAGCGTGGATTTCCCAGATCCAGACGAGCCAATAAGCGCCACCACATCGCCGCGTCTTGCGGCGATGTCGATGCCCTTTAAAACCTCAAGATCGCCATAGGCTTTATGGAGACCTTTTATTTCAATCACGGGTGTATTTTGGTCGCTCACGAAAACCCCTATCCTACCGGAACGGATATTAGGCGAGGAAGGGCGTGTCTCGCAATCCAAAAGCGGCATAGATTGAAATTAAGGGGCCTCAGGCAGTGGAAATTGCAAATAAGTCTCTGCGCTGATCTCGATGAGGTCAAATATCTGAAGTGTTTGCCTGTCTTTTGGACCAATCGAGAGAATCGCTTGCCGCAGAGCGTCGCGGAGGGCGGCTGCGTTTTGGCCCAATGCGGTGATATAGGGCAGTGTTGGCGTGGCAGGAGTGGTGGCGCAGATCTCTAGCCCTGCCGCCTTGTCCCAATCGCGTGTCAAAAAATGCCAAGTCAAGGCATCCACGGCAGCCAGATCAGCCCGTCCCTCCAAAACGGCGAGGGCCGAGGCTGCATGCCCGCCGGTTTGCAGCCGTTTGGCGCCGGAAAGGCCGATGGACTGCGGTGCGGCCCAACCTGATTGAGACAACGGTTCATTATAGGCCAAGGTAAAGTCATTGGCCGCAAGGTTTGGAACCGCGCCCCGGCGGGCCAGCAGCACCGAGCAGTAATAGCCTGGCGGACAATTCTGAATTTGATTGTCTGGCGTGGCAATCAGCTGCACCCGGCCATGCAGCGCCGCGCGATAGGGCAGGCCGCAGGTTTGGGACAGGTAGAGCTCTGGGCTGAGCCAATCAGCCATTAGATTTGCGCTTGGCGGGGTGAGATTCGGCGCATCTGGCAGGTGGTCCTGTAACGCCTGCCACAGGCGCCGGTGAGCGGCGCGATTGGCCGGCACATCATACATGGGCAGATGTGCAATCATGGGGCTAGGCCTGTTGGCGGGCAAGGGCGCTGTCGCGATCATTGACGCCCAGCAGGCTTGCCAAAAGGCGCATCAGCGCATCTTCTTCTGCGTCGCGGGCCCCGTCGGCCAGAACAACTTGCCACAGCGCGCGCACGACATTGAAGCGCTCTTCATAGGGCACCTCTTCCTTAATCGCGCGGGTGAATCGCACAGTGTCGGGCGCTTCGGCCTCAAGGGCTTCGGCCGTCCGGCGCAGGTCGGCGGCTTGATCCGCGGTCAATGAATACAAAAGGCCCAATACGGCATCGATCCGTGCGATTTCCGTGGTGGAATAGTCATCATCAGACTTGGCAATCCGCACCATCAGCGCCGCCATGGCTTGAGAGGCGCTGATATCGCGCGCGCTGTCGGAGGATTTTGACGCAAACAGAGATGCAAACATTAGGGGCCTCGAGAGTTGGGGCGGCGGCGATGACTAGCCGTCATAGCCTTCGACGATGACCATATCCCCAATCGAAACCGGAGCTCGCAGGGCTTTTGCGGCCTGATATGTCGGGCTATTGTAGCAATCTTGCGCCGCTTGTAGGCTTGGAAACTCAATCACAATGGTGCGCGCGCGCAGCTGGCCCTCAGGGAATTCAGCGGCACCCGCCCGCACAAGAAATTTGCCCTCATAGGCGCGCAGGGCTGGTGCGGCGGCGATTTTATAGGCCTCATAGGCCTCGGCATCACTGATCTGATTGTGGGCGATCCAATATCCTTTGGCCATAGGGCCCTCCTGTGTGTGTTAAACCAACCGGCTCATGTCTTTCGCCGCGCGAACAAAATCGCGGAACAACGGATGCGGCGCGAATGGTTTGGACTTCAACTCCGGATGAAATTGAACACCAATAAACCAAGGGTGATCTTTAACTTCAACAATCTCTGGCAAGCGGCCGTCCGGCGACATGCCCGAGAAAATCACCCCTTTTTCTTCGAGCTGCTCGCGAAATTGGATATCGACTTCGTAGCGGTGGCGATGCCGTTCTTCTATGGCGGTGCTGCCATAAATTTTCGCCACCAATGACTCTGGTTTCAAAGTCGCAGTATAGGCGCCAAGGCGCATGGTCCCGCCTTTATCGTCATCTTCGTTGCGCCTGACCCGATGATTGCCCTGCACCCATTCTTTCAAGTGATAGACCACCGGCGTGAAACGCTTTTCGCCGGCTTCATGGTCAAATTCTTCCGAACCCGCATCTGCGACGTTGGACAGGTTGCGGGCGGCTTCGATCACCGCCATTTGCATGCCAAGACATATCCCAAGGTAGGGCACTTTGCGCTCACGCGCGAATTGCGCTGCTTTGATTTTGCCTTCCGTGCCGCGCTCGCCAAAACCGCCGGGGACCAATATTGCGTGGAATCCCGCGAGATGTGGCGCGGCGTCTTCATGATCAAAGATTTCGGCATCAACCCATTCGACATTGACCTTCACGCGATTGGACATGCCGCCATGGGTGAGCGCCTCTTTGATTGATTTATAGGCGTCTTCGAGCTGTGTGTATTTACCGACAATTGCCACATTCACCACGCCCTCTGGATTGTTTATGCGGTCCTGCACATCCTCCCATTTGCTCAGGTCAGGCTGTGGCGCGGGGGAGATATTGAAAGCATCCAAAACGGCTTGGTCGAGCCCCTGGGCGTGATAGGCCAAGGGCGCTTCATAGATGGAGTTGAGATCATAGGCGGCCACCACCGCATCGGGGCGCACGTTGCAAAATAGAGCGATTTTCTCACGCTCTTTGTCGGGAATAGGGTGCTCGGAGCGGCAGACCAAAATATCTGGAGCAATGCCAATAGATTGCAATTCTTTAACGCTGTGCTGCGTGGGTTTGGTTTTCAGCTCGCCGCTGGCCGCCAGATAGGGCAGCAGAGTCAAATGCATGAAAATACATTCCCCGCGGGGCTTGTCATGGGAGAATTGGCGAATGGCTTCGAAAAATGGCAGGCCTTCAATATCGCCCACTGTGCCGCCAATTTCGCAGAGCATGAAATCGACCTCATCATCGCCGACTTTCAAAAACTCTTTAATTTCGTTGGTGACATGGGGCACCACCTGAATGGTTTTGCCCAAATAATCGCCGCGGCGTTCTTTTTCCAGCACGGTTGAATAGATTCGACCCGAAGAAACAGAATCAGTCATCCGGGCTGCCACCCCGGTGAAGCGCTCGTAATGGCCCAAATCAAGATCTGTTTCCGCGCCATCATCTGTGACGAAGACCTCCCCATGTTCAAAGGGGGACATCGTGCCGGGATCAACGTTGAGATAGGGGTCAAGTTTTCGCAGTCTAACGGAAAATCCGCGGGCCTGCAGGAGGGCGCCTAGGGCTGCAGAGGCCAAGCCTTTGCCGAGAGAAGACACAACACCACCGGTGATAAATACATAACGCGCCATAACTAATGAGATCCCCGTAGTTTCGAATTTTCGGCAAGAAAAATGCACCTCACCACGGGATTAAAGCAATAACAGCTCCGTGATGATTCTGCAATCTGATGATCAAGATAAGGCGGCTAATTTTACTTTAGCCGCCATATTTAGGGGTGGATTAGTCTGCGACCGGCAATAGTGGCGCGGAGTCCTCTGACGTGGGCGGCAGGAGCGCGTCCGCATCAACCGGTGTGTCTTGCTGCGAGGTTGGCACCAATTGATCCAGAACTGAACTGCCGGAGGATTTTTGAACCTGTAGAATTGTCAAGGCCAGAGAGGTGCAGATAAAGGCAATCGCCAGACCCCAGGTCAGCTTGGTCAAAGCCGAGGCCGCCGCGCGTCCAGACATTGCCCCGCCGCCAGCGCCGCCCCCCATGCCCAGGCCGCCACCTTCAGAGCGTTGCAACAGAACCAGGCCAATCAAAGAGATGGCGAGAAGAAGATGGATGATCAAGACGACATTTTGCATAGAAATTTCCCCGTTCAGGTCAGAGGCTATCTAAGCAAGGATAACCCATTTGCCAAGTCGAAACTGGGGCATTTCTCCCCAATGGCCGCTTCACGGCGCTCGGGATGTGCCAGTGGCGGGGTGCGCGCTCGAAATTGCACCAAAATGCAGCTTTGGCCTGCCGCGGCAAGTTAGCAGTTTCCCTTGCCCCTGATCCCCGCTATACGGCCCTCGTTTTGATCCGACCGAAAGAGGATAACTTATGGCCAATGTTGTTGTGGTGGGCACCCAATGGGGTGACGAAGGCAAAGGCAAGATTGTGGATTGGCTGTCCGAACGCGCCGATGTGATCGCGCGTTTTCAAGGCGGTCATAATGCCGGCCATACGCTGGTGATCGGGGAGGCTGTCTATAAACTGCATGCTTTACCCTCTGGCGTCGTGCGTGGCGGAAAACTTTCGGTCATTGGCAATGGTGTGGTCCTCGATCCGTGGCATTTGATCAAAGAGATTGAGGGCATCCGTTCTCAAGGCGTAGAAATCAATCCAGAAAATCTCATGGTGGCGGAGAATACTCCTTTGATTATGCCCTATCATGGTGAGCTGGATCGGGCGCGAGAGGGGCAGGTGTCCGTCGCGAAAATCGGCACGACCGGTCGCGGCATTGGCCCTTGCTATGAAGATAAGGTCGGTCGCCGGGTGATCCGGGTGGCGGATTTGGCAGATGCCGCCACTTTGGAACTGCGCGTCGATCGCGCTTTGCTGCATCATAACCCGCTGCGCAAAGGTCTTGGCCTTGAGCCGGTGGACCGGGCGGGCTTGCTGGCGCAGTTGCGCGATATTGCGGTGCAGATATTGCCCTATGCGGCGCCGGTGTGGAAAGTTTTGAACGAAAAACGCAAGGCTGGAAAGCGCATCTTGTTCGAGGGCGCGCAGGGTGCTCTGCTGGACATTGACTTTGGCACCTATCCTTTTGTGACCTCTTCAAATGTGATTGCGGGTCAAGCGGCCACAGGTACGGGCATTGGTCCAGGCGCGATTGACTATGTCTTGGGCATCACCAAAGCCTATACCACCCGCGTCGGTGAAGGTCCTTTTCCGACGGAGCTGGAAGATGCGGATGGCCAGAAACTTGGCGAACGCGGGCATGAGTTTGGCACCACCACGGGGCGTAAGCGCCGCTGCGGTTGGTTCGATGCCTGTCTGGTGCGGCAAACCTGCGCCACCTCTGGCGTCAACGGCATTTCATTGACCAAATTGGATGTCTTGGATGGGTTTGAAGAGCTGAAAATCTGTGTGGCCTATGACTTGGATGGTCAGCGGTTGGATTACCTGCCCACCGCGGCCGATGCGCAAGCCCGCGTGACACCAATCTATGAAACCATCGAAGGTTGGTCCGGCAGCACAGCCGGCGCGCGATCTTGGGCTGATTTGCCTGCTCAGGCGATCAAATATGTTCGGCGCATTGAGGAGCTGATTGATTGCCCCGTGGCGCTGGTCTCTACCTCGCCGGAGCGTGAAGATACCATCCTCGTTACAGATCCTTTTGCAGACTGATGGCTCTGAGTTACAAAGCCCGCCGCCGTTGGTCGCTGCTGATTTTGGTGATTGGCTTGCCGGTCTATGCAGTCTTGGCGGTGAATCTTGTGGCGCTGCTTCCCGTGCTGCCAAAACTCTTGGAATTCATCCTTTATGTGGTGCTCGGCACCGCCTGGGCGTTTCCGCTGAAATTTGTCTTTAAAGGCATCGGTCAAGTGGATCCTGATGCGGATGAGGACTCTTAAGCACCTCTGTATGCTGCATCGCAAGAGTTAGTGACGGCCCTTGCATGGCGACAAATGCGCATGGATCTGCCGGATCTACTCTTGCGCCGCCTGCCTGCGGCGCCGGCCGGAGGTGAGATCGCTAAAATCCATGGTGGGCGCGGCTGCGGTTGGGGCCGCATGGGGCGCGTAGTGCTCTTTTGCCTCTTCGGCTTCCGCGGGCCGCTGTGGTGATGGTTGTGGCGATGGTTGTGGTGATGGCTGCTGGGGCGCGGCTGTGGCTGCGTCCGGTTGTGGGTTAAATTGGGCAAATTTGGGCATTTTCCCGGTTAATTTATGCAGCTGATCAATCAGCTCCGCATCCTCAGGTAGGGAGAGCACGATTTTCGGATCGGGTTTGCGCAGCAGGCCCTCTAGCCCGTGCAAATCGACAAAGGGCGCCGGAACCACGCCGGTCGGTTCGGCGGGGGGAGGCGCTTCGGTCTTGACCTCTGGACCTGCACCATTCAACCATAACGCGTCGACGCGATACTGCGGAGTGAGGAGAAATGAGGCCGGACGCTTGGCGAGCATGGGAAAAATCCGATGACAAACTGTTTGACCTCTTCATAGGCGCGCGGCCCTTCAAAATTATTAAGACCGCGCATGGCGTTTTCGGTGGGCCCTGTGAAATCCGGTGAAAACAAAGATGGTGATGTGATAGAATGCCTCATGAGACTTATTTATGCCGCGCGCCCCGAACGTTGTTAATCGGGGCTGGCCCGTCAACCTCTGAATTGATCCGAGAAATTTCAACCTATTCGGACGCGATTGTGGCGGCCGATGGCGGGTTTTGGGCGGCCGAACAGGCTGGGGCTCAGGTGGCATTGGTGGTGGGCGATATGGATTCGCAACAAGACCTGCCAGCCGGTCAGGCAGTGGCGCATATCACAGATCAGGAGACCACGGATTTCCAAAAATGCCTCGCGCTCTGTGATGCGGATGTTTTTTTGGGTGTGGGGTTCCTTGGTGGGCGCTTGGATCACCAATTGGCAGCTTTCTCTGCCCTTCTGAATGAACCGCGGCCCGTGGTCTTGATTGATGAGGCGCAGCTGGTTTTTGTTGTGCCGCAAAAATTTTCTGTGGATCTGGAAGCTGAGACCCCCGTGGGGTTTTATCCCATGGTGGCTGTTGAAGCGAGTTTGCGCGGGGTGCGCTGGCCGCTGTCGAAGGCGGCCATGAGCCCGATGGGGCAAATTGCGACGTCAAATGTGGCCTTGGGCGGTGCGCTGGACATTACCGTGGATGGGCCGGGTTTGCTGGCAATCCTGCCGCGCTGCTATCTTGAGACCGTTCTGGAGGCGCTAGACAGAGGCTTTGGTAAAACGCACCACCAATAGCCCAGCGGTCACCGTCACGATGATTCCAATCGCCGCCATGCCATTGGGCAGATCGCCGAAGAGCAGCAGACCGTAGAGCGCTCCGAAAGGAATTTCAAGATATTGCACCGGGGCGACTGTGGGCGCAGAGGCATAGCGCAGCGCCCATGTCATGCATAAATGCGCCAAAGTGCCCAAGATCCCAAGACCAAGCAAAGCGTAAAATTCAAATCCGGTGACCGGGACCAATGTCCAAGCGGGAATGTCCAAGGCCGAGCCGAAAGCGGCAATGGGCAAGAGGATCACCATGGCGCAGACTCCATTTGCCGCTTGCAGGTCAATGGGGTCGATATGTTTTGAAATCTTGCGGGTGATGAACATAAAGCCGGTGAATAAAACGGCCACAACCAGCGGCAAGAGCGCAGGCCAACCGACCTCGGCAAAGCTGGGCTGCACCACCATCAAAGTGCCGATGAAACCCAACAGGCAGAGCCCAAGGCTCAAAGGGCTTGCCCGATCTCCGGTCATCCAACCCACGCCCAAGATCAGAAAGGGCAGCACATAGGCAATTGCGATGGCATCGGCGAGGGGCAGGTAGCGCAGTGAGAGAAAGAAAAAAGAAATCGCCACCAGATGCAGAACCGAGCGCAGAATGACATAACCAATTCGATCCGCCCGCATCCAAGTGTCGCGGCGGCTGGTCCACAGGTTGCGGCGTACCAAGAGCAACTGGGCGATAAACCGGGCAATCACCACCTGAAGCAAGGGAATGCCATCGCCCAAAATCTTGACCAAAGCATCACTGGCCGGCGCCAGAATACAAAAGCCAATCATCAATAAAAGACCTAACCGATTGTTATCCTGAGCCATGGAGTGCTTTCATTTCAAGGTTTGGATTGGTCAGCAGTTGGGCACATTTACCGCCAATCCACCGAGCGAAGTTTCCTTGTATTTTTCATGCATGTCCAGACCGGTTTGCCGCATTGTTTCCACGCAGGCATCCAATGATACCAAATGCGTGCCATCGCCCCGCATCGACAGGCTGGCGGCGGAGACCGCTTTGATACAGCCCAGCCCATTGCGCTCAATACAAGGCACTTGCACGAGGCCTTTGACCGGGTCGCAAGTCATGCCCAGGTGATGCTCAAGAGCGATTTCTGCGGCGTTTTCCACCTGTGCCGGGGTGCCGCCTAAAACGGCGCAAAGGCCGGCGGCGGCCATGGCCGAAGCACTGCCCACTTCCGCTTGGCAGCCGCATTCTGCCCCTGAGATGCTGGCGTTGAATTTGATGAGGCCGCCGATGGCGGCGGCGGTGAGTAGAAATTCTGGGATGCGCTTTGGCGTGGCGCCGGGCACATGATCGAGCCAATAGCGCAGGGTGGCAGGGACCACTCCGGCCGCGCCATTGGTCGGTGCGGTCACGACCTGCCCGCCGGCGGCATTCTCCTCATTGACCGCCATGGCGTAAACGCTCATCCAATCATTGATCGTGTGCGGGGCGGGCATATTCAGCCCACGCTCGGCCAACAAAGCCTCATGAATGGGCTTGGCTCTGCGTTTGACATTCAAGCCGCCGGGCAGAATGCCGCCCCGGTCGAGCCCGCGATTGATGCAATCGTTCATCACCTCCCAAATTCTGGCCAGGCCGCGGTCGAGCGCGGCCGCGCTGCGGCGGCTCAACTCATTCTCGCGTTTGATCTGGGCGATGGATTTTCCTTGAGCCGCGCAAAGGGCCAGCAGTTCATTGGCGGTATTGAACTCATGGGGGTAGGGGTCCATGTCACCGGTCGCCACCCCGCTGGCCATATCCTCAGCTGTCACCACAAAACCGCCGCCGATCGAATAATAAGTCTGTTGCAAGAGCACATCGTCCTGCGCATCCGTCGCCATGAGGATCATACCATTGGCATGACCCGGTAGGGAGGGACCAAAGTCAAATACGATGTCACTGGCCGGATCGAGCCGAAGCGTTCCAAGACCATCAGGGCTGACTGTTTTGCTGCGCTTCATGGCGTCCAACGTGGCTTCAGCTTTGGCGGCGTCATAGGTTTCGGGCGAAAATCCAGCCAAACCGAGAAGCGTTGCGCGATCTGTTGCATGGCCCACACCGGTGAAAGCCAAGGAACCATGCAGGCGCGCTTTGAGCCCTGCGGCCGCAAAGGGGCTGGCGCGCAGCAGGTCCAAAAACATACCCGCCGCAACCATTGGCCCCATCGTATGAGATGAGCTTGGCCCAATGCCGATTTTAAACATGTCAAAAACAGATAAAAACATTAAAGACCTCGTAGGAGTGGTTGGCTCGGGTTGATCATGATTTGGCAGGCCGTGTCGGCGGAAATGCGACACTTTCCCCTAGGTCTACGTCTGCGCCTCTCATACAGCAAGGGAATATGGGACGCGCTGTGGTTAAGGACCGCTGAACAAGGCCATTTCAACAAAGAATTGAGGGCAGGCCGGCGCGGCCCTGTGGTGCCATATGGCAAAGTGTTTTGGCTTGGCGGCTCTGCGATGTGGCGTCCGTTTCTAGGCCGGGCCTCGGTTGGGTCTAAGTCGGGCCGAGGCCGGGTCTAAAAGTTAAAATCGGGCCTCGCGCATTGGGGGGACTTCGGTCTATAAAGGGGCGAAAATCACCAGGAGTTGCTTTACATGTTTGCCGATTTATCCCCCGCCGATCAGGCAAAATTCGTCGCGGCCAAACGGGCTGTTGAATTGGTCGAAGATGGTATGAAACTGGGGCTTGGAACCGGCTCTACGGCGGCTTGGATGGTGCGGTGTTTGGCGGAGCGGGTGAAAACCGAAGGGCTGCGCATACAGGGCGTGCCCACCTCAACCCGCACCGCAGATTTGGCCCGTGAGCTGGGTTTGGACGTGGTGACTCTGGATCAAGCGGGCCATTTGGACATCACGATTGATGGCACTGATGAATTTGATTCTGCTCTGAATCTTATCAAGGGCGGTGGCGGGGCGCTTTTACAGGAAAAGATCGTCGCCTCTGCCTCAGATCGGATGATTGTGATTGCTGATTTTGATAAGCATGTGCCTCAGCTCGGTAAATTCCCACTGCCAGTGGAGGTGCTGGGATTTGGATTGGCGTCCTCGCGCGATCACATTGCCCGCCTTTTGGCCGATCACGGATTGGCCGGGCGCGATATCACCCAACGCATGCAGGGCGATGCCCCCTTTGTGACGGACGAGGGGAATTTCATTCTCGATTTGCATCTTGGACACATACCGGATGCGCCGGCACTGGCCATAGCGCTCAATCAAGTGCCGGGCGTGGTTGAAAATGGCTTATTTATAAATATTTGTGATCGAGTCATTCTCGGCGCCAGCGATGGGCGCATTGAAGAGCATGTTCGGCCTTAACACGCCAATTGGTCGGGTTTTAGATCAGGTGGCGGTGGGCTTTGGATTTCAATAGGGGACGAAGATGTCTTTTGATTATGATCTTTTTGTAATTGGTGGTGGTTCTGGCGGTGTGCGCGCGGCGCGTGTGGCGGCGTCAGAGACCGGAGCCAAAGTTGGATTGGCAGAAGAGAGCCGCTACGGGGGCACCTGCGTCATCCGGGGCTGCGTGCCGAAAAAGTTGATGGTGTTTGCCTCAACCTATGCGCCTGCGATGGAGCAGGCTGCGGCTTATGGTTGGGACGTGCAGATGGGCGATTTCAACTGGTTGGGATTTCGGCGCAATCTGGAAGGTGAGCTGGATCGGCTGGAGGGGATCTATCGCCGCCTGTTGCAAAACTCGGGTGTCGAGACCTTCGACATACGCGCGACAGTCGACGGCCCGCATGCAGTGCGTTTGGCCGATGGTCGGGTCGTGACGGCCAAGGTGATATTGCTGGCCACAGGCGGCTGGCCCTCAGTGCCCGATGTTCCTGGCGCCGAATATGCCATCACCTCGAATGAAATTTTTCACCTGGAGGCTTTGCCGCAGCGCATCTTGATTGTGGGCGGCGGCTATATTGCTTGTGAATTTGCCGGTATTCTCAATGGTCTCGGGGTGCAAACCCATCTTTGGTATCGGGGCGAGGCCGTCTTGCGCGGCTTTGACCAAGAGGCCCGGGACGTGATTGTGCAGGGCATGCAAGAGCGTGGTGTCCAGATGCACATGCACACAAATGTGGCCCGCATCGAAAAGCAAGGGGCGGGGTACTGCGTGACCGATACAAAAGGCGCGCGCCATGACTTTGACTGTGTGATGTATGCCACAGGCCGCACCCCTAAAAGCACAGGATTGGGGCTTGAGGCGCTGGGCATCGGTCTGGATGCAGCGGGCGCGGTGCAGGTGGATGCGTTTTCTCAGACCTCTGTGCCGTCGATTTATGCGATCGGGGATGTGACCAACCGTGTCAATCTGACACCCGTGGCGATCCGTGAAGGAATGGCTTTTGTGGAGACCGCCCTGAAGGGCAATCCGACCCCTGTGGATCACGCATTGATCCCGACGGCGGTCTTCACCCAACCGGAATTTGGCACAATTGGCCTCAGCGAAGAGCAAGCCCGCGCGCAAGAGCCGATTGAAGTCTATGCAACTGCCTTTCGCCCAATGAATATTTCCTTTATTGATGCGCCGAACAAAGTGTTAATGAAACTGGTTGTCAGCCAAAAGACCCGTAAGATTTTGGGCTGTCACATCGTCGCAGACGGTGCTGGTGAAATGATCCAACTGGCTGGGATAGCGGTGAAAATGGGAGCAACAAAAGAAGATTTTGACCGAGTGTGTGCCGTGCATCCCACGGTGTCTGAAGAACTTGTGACAATGAAAACTCCTGTGCGGAGCGCTTGAAATTTTCCAAGCAGAGCACAGATAGAACAGAAGCGCAGAATGACTGTGAAGGGAAACAGCTGAATGGCGGATAATAACGGTGGACCTTGGGGCGGCGGCGGAAGCGGCGGCAATCGAGGCAACAAAGGCAATGGCGGCGGGAATGATCGGGGGCCAGACGGGCCGCAAATCCCGGAAATTGACGAGTTGATGCGCAAAGGTCAGGAGCAATTGCGCGTGCTGATGGGTGGAAAAGGCAGCGGTGGCACAGGTGGTGGCAGCGGATCGGGCGGCTCAGATGCGGGCATCCCGCGCAGCACTTTCGTTCTGGCGGGTCTTGCAGCCGTTGGCATGTGGTTGTTCGCCTCCTTCTACACGGTCAAGCCAGAGGAACAATCTGTTGAGCTTTTCCTCGGAGAATTCAATGAAATTGGCACCAATGGTCTCAATTTCGCGCCTTGGCCTTTTGTGACCTATGAGAAGTTCAACGTCACAACCAACCGCACAGAATCCCTCGGGCTCAATGACAGCCGTGACAGCGGTTTGGGCTTGATGCTGACCACGGATGAAAACATCGTGGATATCGACTTTCAGGTGGTTTGGAACATCAAGAATTCTTCGGATTTTTTGTTTAGTCTGAAGGAGCCTGAGCAATCCATCCGGGCGATTTCGGAAGCGGCGATGCGCGAAGTGATTGCGCAATCGGAATTGGCGCCGATCTTGAACCGAGATCGTGCTGCGATTGAGGCGAATGTGCGGCAATTGATCCAAAAAACATTGGATGAGCGCCAGACAGGGATTTCTGTGGTCCGGGTCAACTTTAACAAAGTGGATCCGCCCAGCCGTCAGGTGATCGTGACCGCAGCGGATGGGTCGCAAAAGCGCGTGTCCGTGATTGATGCCTTCCGCGATGTGCAAGCCGCAGAGCAAGAGCGCGATCAACGCGAGCGTCAAGCGGATGCCTATGCCAACCAACGTCTTGCCGAAGCGCGGGGTGCTGCGGCACAGTTGCTCGAGGCCGCAGAGGGCTACCGCGCCTCTGTCGTCAACGCCGCTTTGGGCGAGGCCAGCCAATTCTCGGCTGTCTTGACAGAATATAAAGAGGCCCCCGAGGTGACCCGCCGGCGCCTGTATATTGAGACTTTGGAAAAAGTCTTGAGCAGTGTCGATAAGATCATCATGGATAATGGCGAGGGCGGCCAGGGTGTTGTGCCTTATTTGCCGTTGAATGAATTGCGCAAATCTTCACAAGGAGGGTCAAACTAATGTCTATGAGATCTCGTATTGCAGTGATCATAGCCGCCGTAATTGCGGTTGGTGGGTTGATGTCTTTGTTCATCGTGGATGAGCGCGAGAAAGTGCTGGTGCTGCGGTTTGGCCAAATCAAACAAGTCAAAACCGATCCCGGTTTGGGCTTTAAGATCCCTTGGCTGGATCAAGTTGTGCGCTTTGATGACCGGATTTTATCGTTGGAAACTCCGGTGATCGAGGTGACGCCGGCGGATGATCGTCGTCTCGAGGTGGATGCCTTTGTCATGTACCGCATCGCGGATATTGTGCAATTCCGTCAGGCCTTGGGTGCGGGCGGCGAGCGCGAAGCCAGCATTCAGCTCAATGACATTTTAGACGGTCAGATCCGGGCGGTTCTCGGGGCCGATGGGGTGACGTCAAATGCCATTCTGTCGCCCGAACGGTCCCGCTTGATGGAGCTGATCCGGGTTGAGGCTCAATCGCGGGCGAAGGATTTGGGGCTGGACGTGGTTGATGTGCGTTTGCGTCAAACCAATTTGCCAGAGCAAAACTTCGACGCCACGTTGCAGCGGATGATCGCAGAGCGCGAACGTGAAGCGACTGATGAACGCGCCCGAGGCCGCGAGGCGGCGCAAAGGGTCACAGCTGTGGCGGATCGGACCTATGAGGAAACCCTATCTGCCGCCAAACGGGATGCGCTCATCATCGAAGGGGAGGCCGATGCGGAACGGACCCGAATTTTGGCGAATGCCTTCGGTGCAGATCCTGAGTTTTTTGACTTCTATCGCTCGCTTGCGGCTTATGAGGCTTCCATCCTTGGTGGAAATTCAACCTTGGTGATCCCACCCGATCATGAATTTCTGACCTATATGAAATCCGCAACCCCGCGTGTTTCTGAGTGATTGACAAAATCCTATTCGGCCTCGCGGCCGTTATGATTGCAGAGGGGCTGGTTTATCTACTGGCCCCTCATGCCCTTGAGACCCTTCTTAATGCTCTTCGAACCCTGTCAATCTCTACGCGCCGGCTCATGGGGGCTTTGCTTTGCCTTGGTGGCTGCATTCTTTTGGCGTTGAGCCTCTAGGCGGCCCCTTGGGCGCAATGAGTGTTTTTCCGCCGAAATTAGACTTCACGAGATGGTGACTGGGTCTCATCGGTCATTGCGTTGAAAACTTGCCGCACTACATTATGTTAATCAAGACAACAGGCGCCTGATCTGTGTGATGCAGATGGGCATAGATGGAGATAAAGATGAATTCGATTGCCTTATCTAAGCGCAAGGATTTTGCAGTTTACCGCGCCACTTGGGTTTTTGCGGCGGCACTTTGTCTGCTGATCTTTCAGGCTTTTCAGGCCGCAGCGCAAATGATGCCAAATACATTTGCCGATCTCGCTGATGAGATCAGCCCCTCCGTGGTGAATATCACCACCACAACCGTGATTGCGGGTCGCGCTGATCAAATGCCGCGAGGTATTGTGCCCAAGGGCTCACCTTTTGAGGAATTTTTTCGGGAATTCGAAGATCGTCGCCGCGGCAATGGCAGGGCCAGCCGCTCCTCGGCCTTGGGGTCGGGTTTTGTGATTTCTGCCGATGGGTTCATCGTCACCAACAATCATGTGATCGAAGGGGCCGATGAGATTGAAGTGGAATTTTTCTCCGGTGAAAGATTGGCCGCCAAGGTCATCGGCACCGATAAAAATACCGATATTGCGGTGCTGAAGGTCTCCTCGGACGTACCGTTGCCTTTCGTCAGCTTTGGCGACAGTGACACAGCGCGCGTCGGCGATTGGGTTGTGGCGATGGGCAATCCTTTGGGCCAGGGATTTTCTGTCTCCGCGGGCATCGTCTCTGCCCGAAACCGGGCCCTGTCTGGGATCTATGACGACTATATTCAAACGGATGCCGCGATCAACCGGGGCAATTCCGGTGGGCCTTTGTTCAATCTTGACGGTGAAGTTGTGGGCGTGAACACCGCGATTTTATCGCCCAATGGCGGCTCTATCGGCATTGGCTTTTCTATGGCCTCCAATGTGGTCAGCCGGGTTGTTGAACAATTGACCGAATATGGCGAAATTCGCCGGGGCTGGCTGGGCGTGCGGATCCAAGATGTTGATGAAGACATTGCCGAAAGCATTGAGGGTTTGGACCGGGCTGCCGGGGCCGTTGTAACAGGCGTGCCAGAGGGCCCCTCGAAGGATGCCGGAATATTACAAGGCGATGTGATCGTGATCTTTGATGGTCATGAGGTCGAGGACGTGCGCGATTTGGTGCAAACTGTCGGCAATACAGAAGTTGGCAAAGCGGTTGATGTGGTTGTGGTGCGCGATGGCGCGCAGGTGACGCTGAGCGTTACCCTTGGCCTGCGTGACGATGAAAAACTGGCGCGCGCAGATGCGCCTGAGGTCAATGAAGATGCGCCAAAAGACTATGAGGATCTTGGGATCACCCTGTCGAATCTGACCGATGAAATCCGCGAAGGTTTGGATCTTGCGGTTGGCTTGGAAGGCGTGGTGGTTGTGGATGTTTTGGAAACCTCTGAGGCCTTTGAAAAAGGTTTGAAATCGGGCGATGTGATTGTGGAGGCTGGCCAAGAGAAGGTCACCTCGCTTGCTGAATTTGAAGAGCAAGTGAGCGCGACCATTGAGAGCGGCCGAAAAACGATGCTTTTGCTCGTGCGTCGCGGCGGCGATCCCCGCTTTTTGGCCCTCACCGTGCAGCAATAACGGCCACAATCTGGTGGTGAAAGGGGCGGCTCTGGGGCCGCCCTTTTTGGTTTTGGCTTCAGCGCGGTTACGGCTGCTCGGTGGCGCGACTGGCCTCTGGCAGCAAGAGATCATCCAGCATGAAAGATATATCTTCCACATGCTCAGCGATCACGTGGCACACAGCGCCTTCGCGTTGAATGCGCCCGGTGATTCGCAACATACGCCCCGAGATCACGGCGCGCCGGTAACGCTCATAGAGTTTGCGCCAGACGATCACATTGCACACCCCGGTCTCATCTTCCAGCGTGATGAAAATGACCCCATTGGCCGTGCCGGGTCTTTGGCGCACCAGCACCAGACCGGCCACTGTAACGCGTGCCCCATTTGGGGGCAGCTCCAGCATAGCATGAGGCAGGGCGGCGGGGGGGATGGGCCAAGTGTTAGGAGAGTCGCACAACATAGAACAAAAATAGAACATTTTAGCAATATCGCAAGTGACATTATTCCACCCTCATGGGGGGTAGAATTTTTTGAATTACATGTTACCTCAGAGAAGAAACAGTCTAGCGAGATACAAATACATGGCCAAAATTACATATATTGAACACGGTGGCGCAGAACATGTGGTGGAGGTGGCCAATGGGCTGACCGTCATGGAGGGCGCAAGGGACAACAACATTCCTGGCATCGAAGCCGATTGCGGCGGCGCCTGCGCCTGCTCAACCTGCCATGTCTACGTTGACAGTGCCTGGGTTGATAAACTGCCTGAAATGGACGGTATGGAAGAAGACATGCTGGATTTTGCCTTTGAACCCAAACCAGGCCAATCGCGTTTAACCTGCCAATTGCGCGTCTCTGACGCTTTGGATGGGTTGGTTGTGAGGATGCCAGAGCGCCAGATCTAAACTCTGGACGACACTGACGTGGCCGCAATGTTCTGAACTGCGGCCACAGGTGCTTTTAAAGTGCGCGCCAACCGATGTCGCGGCGGCAAAACCCTTCAGGCCAATCGATTTGATCAACCATGTCATAGGCCATGGCACGGGCCTCACGAAGGCTTGCGGCGCGCGCTGTAACATTCAAAACCCGCCCCCCCTGTGCGGTGACATCTGCACCGATTTGCGCGGTTCCGGCATGAAAGCAAGTGGCCGATGAGCTGTCGGGCAGGGCGTCTAACCCCGAAATCACCGTGCCCTTCCCATAAGCGCCGGGGTAGCCCTTGGCGGCCATGACAACCGTCAAAGCATGGTCTGCGGCCCAATTGACTTGAACCTCTGACAGCCGTTCTTCAGCGCAGGCCAGCAGCAGATCCAGCGCCTGTGCCCCCAGCCGCATCATCAGCACCTGGCATTCTGGATCGCCAAAGCGGGCATTATATTCCACCAAGCGGGCCTTGCCGTCTTTGATCATCAAACCCGCATAAAGCACGCCTTGGTACGGCGTGCCCCGCCGGGCCATCTCCGCCATAGTGGGTTTGATGATGTCGCGCATGGCCTGCTCGGCAATCTCATCTGTCAAAACAGGCGCGGGGCTATAGGCGCCCATGCCGCCGGTATTGGGGCCAGTGTCTCCCTCACCTACGCGCTTGTGATCCTGTGCGGTGCCAATGGCTAAGACATCACGGCCATCACAGAGGATGAAATAGGAGGCCTCTTCGCCCTCCATGAATTCTTCAATCACCACTTCCGCGCCTGCGCTGCCAAATTCCCCGCCGAACATATCCTCCAAAGCGGCAAGGGCTTCTTGCTCGCTCATGGCAACAATCACGCCTTTGCCCGCCGCCAGCCCATCGGCTTTGACGACGATCGGCGCACCCATTTTGCGCGCATAGTCCGCGGCGCTTTGCAGGTCGGTAAAATGGCCATATCCGGCAGTGGGCGCACCTGCGGCGTCGCAGATCGATTTGGTAAAGAATTTTGAGGCTTCCAGCTGCGCCGCCGCCTGACTGGGACCAAAGCAGAGCACATCGGCGGCCCGCAAGACATCGGCGACACCCGCAGCCAAAGGCGCTTCAGGACCAATGATCACAAAATCAATTGCCTGATCTCGGACAAACGCGAGAACAGCGGCGCCGTCCAAAATATCCAGATCCACACAATCCGCAATTTTCGCGATGCCGGCATTGCCTGGCGCAACCATCAGCCGGTCGCATTTCGGATTTTGCGCCACGGCCCAGGCCAATGAATGCTCGCGGCCTCCGCTGCCCAAAATTAAGATATTCATGACACGCGCTCCCCTTGGCCTTTGCTTGCCCGCGTTCTAAGCTGCATCAACTCTGGTCACAAGGTGCACTATGTCTGATCTTATTGACGATCCCCGTCTTGGCGAGAATGCCCCAGAATTTACGGTTTCAGAAATCTCTGGTGCCGTGAAACGCACTCTGGAGGCGGAATTTGGCCGCATAAGGGTGAAGGGCGAAGTGGGGCGTGTGGTTCAGGCCCGTTCGGGGCATATGTATTTCGATGTAAAAGATGAACGCAACGCCCTGGCCTGCACCACTTGGAAAGGTCAGGTGTCAAAACTCTCTGTCCTCCCCGAGGAGGGGATGGAGGTGGTTGTCAGTGGCAAAATGACCTCCTTCGGCGGGCAGTCCAAATACAACTTGAATGTGGATGATGTGGCTGTTGCCGGGGTGGGGGCATTGATGGCCATGTTGGAAAAGCGAAAGACCGCTTTGGCCGCCGAAGGGTTGTTTGATCCGGCACGCAAACAGGCTTTGCCCTTTTTGCCCGACGTGATTGGGGTCGTCACCTCTCCCACTGGCGCTGTGATTCGCGATATTCTGCACCGCCTGCGCGACCGTTTCCCGCGGAAAGTTTTGGTTTGGCCGGTTGCGGTGCAGGGGGCCAATTGCGCCGCCGAAGTGGCGCGCGCGATTGCTGGGTTCAATGCCATGACCCCGGGCGGGGCTCTGCCGAGGCCAGATTTGCTGATCGTGGCGCGCGGCGGGGGCTCCATTGAGGATCTTTGGGGGTTCAACGAAGAAATTGTTGCACGCGCCGCGGCGGCCTCTGAGATTCCCCTAATTTCCGCTGTGGGCCATGAGACCGATACGACATTGATTGATTTCGTCTCTGACATGCGCGCGCCCACCCCCAGCGCCGCCGCTGAATTGGCGGTGCCGGTACGCTTGGACCTTTTGGCCGAAACCCGTGCTAAGGGCGCCCGGGCGGCGCAGGGCTTGGCCAATATCATGGCGCGGCGCAAACAAAGATTGGCCGATGTATCCCGCGCTTTGCCGCGTCCAGACAGCCTGACGCAGGCGGCGCAGCAGCGTTTGGACCATTGGGAGGGGCGTTTGCCATTGGCGCTGCGCAGCTTGGTGCAAAAACAACAGCTGCGCCTGACCGCTTCGGCGGGGCAGATTAAGCCCTCTGCATTAGGGCGGATATTGGTGCACGAGGCGCGGCAATTGCAGGCCTTGGGGCAGCGTCTACCGGCCGGCTTGGACCGGGCAGCGCTCTCGGCCCGGCAGATGCTACGGGCCTGCGCATCGCGTCTGCGTCCAGCACCCCTGGCGGAGCGGGTTGCGCGGTTGCGCAAAGATCTCGATGATCTTGAAACGCGGTTGGAGCAAACCTTTGAACGGCAATTGCAAAGACGCCGCGAGCAGCTGGTGGCCTGTGATCGGTTGCGCGAAACTTTGGGATATCGCGAGACTCTGCGCCGCGGCTATGCGGTGGTGCGGTCTGGGCAGGCTTTGATCACCAATGTGGCGAAGGCTGAGGCCGCGAAATCTCTGGAGATCGAGTTTGCCGATGGGCGCTTTGCGGTGGGGCAAAGTACCGCCGCCCGTCCCGCAGGCCGCGCCAAGCCGACCCCACCTGAACAGGGACAATTGTTCTGATTGTGGTCAGGTGATGTCTATTGAGGCATGAGAAAACGCATCTGTTGCAAGTGGTGTCGTATTTCGACCTATGTCAGGGCCGGGTTGCGGGTTAAACCAGCCACAATGAATTGAGGAACAGATCATGTCTATCGAATCGTCAAAAGGTGTTTGGAAATCTGGACCGGGCAGAGGCCGGGTGCGGCCAAAAGGGCGTCAGCTCGACGATTTGGCATGGTCACAGGTGCAAGAGTTGCTGGGGCAAAGACCGCGCCGTCGGGATTTGCTGATTGAATTTTTACATCTTATTCAAGATGCTTACGGCCATCTTTCGGCCGCGCATTTGCGCGCTCTGGCCGAAGAAATGCGTTTGAGCCAGGCTGAGGTCTATGAGGTCGCGACCTTCTACGCGCATTTTGATGTGGTCAAAGAGGGGGAAACGCCACCGCCGGCTTTGACCGTGCGAGTCTGTGACAGCTTATCGTGCGAATTGGCTGGGGCGGCTCAATTGCGAGAGGCTTTGCAGCAAGGATTGGATCCCAAGGCGGTGCGGGTCCTCCGCGCGCCCTGCATGGGGCGTTGTGACACCGCCCCGGTGCTTGAGCTGGGCCACCATCACATCGATCATGCAACGCCCGAAAAGGTTTTGGCGGCGATTTCCGCCGGTTACACCCATGCCGATATTCCCGATTATGAAGATTTGGCGACCTATCGCGCGGCCGGTGGCTATGCGCGGCTCGAAGAGCTGCGCGCGGCTGGTGATTGGCAAGAGGTTCAGGCGCAGATAAAGCAAAGCGGTTTGCGCGGCTTGGGGGGGGCAGGGTTTCCCTCAGGCACAAAATGGGGCTTCGTGCGCGGCAATGCGGGTCCGCGCTATTTGGCGGTGAATGGCGATGAGGGCGAGCCGGGAACCTTTAAGGATCGCTATTATCTCGAGCGTACACCGCATCTGTTTCTTGAAGGCATGTTGATTGCCGCTTGGGCGGTCGAGGCGGAAACCTGTTTTATCTACATGCGTGACGAATACCCGGCGGTTCTGCATATTCTGGCGCAAGAGATTGCGGCTTTGGAGGCGGCCGGGCTCGTGCCTGCGGGCTATATTGATCTGCGGCGCGGGGCTGGGGCCTATATCTGCGGTGAAGAAAGCGCGATGATCGAAAGTATTGAAGGCAAGCGCGGCTTGCCGCGTCATCGCCCGCCCTTTGTGGCGGCGGTGGGGATCCACAATCGCCCCACTTTGGTGCATAATGTTGAAACGTTGCTCTGGGTTGCGCGCGTGGTGCGCGAAGGGCCGGAGTGCCTGAACGCGGTGGAGCATAATGGGCGGAAGGGACTGCGCAGTTACTCCGTTTCTGGTCGGGTGAAAAACCCCGGCGTGCATCTGTTGCCTGCGGGATCCACGATTACCGATATCATTGCCGCCTGTGGCGGGATGTTGGAGGGCCATGTCTTTTCCGCCTATCAACCGGGTGGCCCATCTTCAGGGCTGCTGCCTGCATCGATCCATGACGTGCCCTTAGATTTTGACACATTGCAGCCGCTCGGAACCTTCATTGGTTCGGCCGCTGTGGTGGTTCTGTCGGATCAGGACAGCCCGCGGGCTGCAGCCTTGAATATGTTGCGATTCTTTGAGGACGAAAGCTGTGGGCAATGTACCCCCTGTCGGGTTGGCTGTGAAAAGGCGGTAAAATTGATGCAGGCAGAGACCTGGGATCAGCCGCTTTTAGAGGATTTGACCACGGCGATGGTGGAGGCTTCGATCTGCGGACTTGGTCAAGCGGCACCCAATCCGATCAAATCGATCATGAAATATTTCCCGAAGGAAATTTAGCGCGCGGCTGCCATTGGCATTGCCGAGGGCTAGGATTACATTCGCCCCAGCCGCTGCGGCGAGTTTGAAGCCCGCGGCGAACAATGGAGCGTGTTGATGTCCTTTTTTGGTAAGTTGAAATCCAAACTTTTTAAATCTTCTGCCAAGCTTGAAGAGGGTCTGGATGCGATTGTCCAAGAAGATGTTGCGCCCGAGGAGGAGGACAACCCGTCCAGTTCTGTCGCAACGGATGCAGCGGTGCACGTGGCGCCGCCAGAGCAAGAGGCAATGCCGCGCGCCAGCGCACCGAAGGTTACAATCGACCCTTTGGAGGTGGACAGGCGGCCGGTTGATCCCCTGCCTCAGAAAACTGGGGTGTTTGGCCGTGCACCGCGCCGCCTGTTGGACGATGACATGCTGGAGCAGCTTGAAGAGCTGTTGATCTCGTCGGATATGGGAGTGGATACGGCCGTGCGCCTCACGGCGAATTTGGCCGAAGGGCGTTATGGTCGAAAACTCTCCACTGCGGAAATCAAATCAGCCTTGGCTGAAGAAATTGCGCGGGTGATGGAACCTGTGGCCCGGCCCTTGCCGATTTACAATAAAAAACCGCAGGTGATTTTGGTGGTCGGGGTGAACGGTTCGGGGAAAACCACCACCATCGGCAAACTCGCGAGCCAGTTTCAGAAGGCTGGAAAATCTGTCGTAATCGCGGCTGGAGATACCTTTCGCGCCGCTGCAGTGGGACAGTTGCAAGTTTGGGGGGAACGGGCCGGGGTGCCCGTGATGACCGCCGCCGAAGGATCAGATCCCGCCAGCCTGGCCTTTGACGCCATGGCCCAGGCCGAAAAAGATGGCGCTGACCTCTTGATGATTGATACGGCGGGACGGTTGCAAAACCGGGCAGATTTGATGGAGGAACTGTCGAAAATCATACGCGTGATCCGCAAGAAAGATCCCGATGCACCGCACAATACGGTCTTGGTTCTTGATGCGACCACCGGGCAAAATGCGGTCAACCAAGTGGAAGTTTTTCGCAGGATGGCGGATGTCACTGGTCTGGTCATGACCAAATTGGACGGCACCGCCAAGGGCGGGGTGTTGGTCTCTCTTGCCGATAAATTTGCATTGCCCATTCATGCCATTGGCGTTGGGGAACAGATAGATGATCTTGACGCTTTTGATCCTCAGGAATTTGCGGCGGCCTTGACCGGGGCCTCCGCGTGACCGAGTGGGTCCTTGCGATCGAAGGCAGTCACACGGGCCGGTTGGTCGCTATGCTTTTGGCGCTCTTGGCCGCTGTGTTGCACGCGGTCTTCGCTGCGATGCAAAAGGGGCGAATTGACCCCTGGGTGATGCGCGGGGCTATGGACGCCAGCTACGGTTTGATGGCCTTGCCATTTGCGCTGTTCCTGGTGCCCTGGCCAGAGGCGCATTTATGGCCTATTTTGGCCGGGGCTTGGGCGATCCACACGGTTTATAAGGTCTTGCAGGCGATGGCCTTCACTCGCGGCGCCTATACCGTTGTTTACCCTGTGGTCCGCGGATCGGGGCCGTTTTTTACGGTGATTGGGGCTTACCTCTTGTTTGGGGAAGTCTTCACTTTTGGGCAATGGCTGGGGGTGGCTGTGCTTCTGTGCGGGATTTTTGGCCTGGCTGTGTATAATATGCGCACGGTGACACTGGAACGTGAGACATTGGGCCTGGCACTGGTGCTGGCGCTCTTCACGGGATTTTTTGTGGCGCTTTATACGACCTATGATGCCTATGGCATCCGAGCGGCGGCGGATCCTTTTACCTTTCTGGCCTGGTTCTTTGTGATTGATTCTTGGAGCATGCCGATTGTGGCGCTGGCCTATGCACGGCGCAAGGGCATCGCCTTGGCGCGGCAGGGCCTCATGTGGCGCGCGTCGATTGGAGGATTGGTGGCCATGGCCTCCTTCGGTGCGATTTTACTGGCCACGCGATTGGATAAAGTTGGAGAAGCGGCTGTATTACGCGAGACATCGACAATTTTTGCCGCTCTCATTGGCTGGTTGTTTTTGAAAGAGACCGTCGGGCCGCGCCGTTTGGCCTTGATGGCTTTGATTGCGCTGGGCGCTGTGATAGTTGAATTTGCGGGATAAAAGGAATGGCGAATTATGTCTGACGAAAATTTACCAAAATGGGTGAAGCCGCTTTTGGAGTTTGGGCCTGTGCTGGCCTTCTTTGTCGCCTATCTGAAGATGAAGGGCACAAGCTATAGCCTCGGCGGTTCTGATTATGATGGGTTCATCCTCGTCACGGCGCTGTTTGTCCCATTGCTATTGCTGTGCACGGCGATATTGTGGAAGCTGACGGGAAAAATCTCTCCGATGCAGATCATGACGGCGCTTTTGGTGACGGTCTTTGGCGGATTAACAGTTTGGTTGAATGACGATCGATTTATCAAAATGAAACCGACGCTGATCTATCTTATTTTCGCGGGGCTTTTGGGATTTGGATTGCTGCGCGGGCAATCTTATCTCCGGCTGGTGATGCAGGACGCTCTGCCGATGCAGGCTGAGGGTTGGATGATCTTAACGCGCCGGTTCACAGCGGTCTTTTTTGGACTGGCGCTGCTCAATGAGGTGATTTGGCGCTTCTTCTCTACGGAGACTTGGGTGTATTTTAAAACCTTTGGCCTAACGGCTGTGCTGTTTGGATTTTTTATGAGCCAAGCGCCGCTCTTGGCAAAATATGCGCTGGAAAAAGATGATTGACCGCGCGGTGCGGCTACGCCGCATTCCCTTTTTCCTTTCGCCTGCCTCCGGCAGGCTCAAGGCGCGGGGTCAGGGTGGTGAGTTCGTTTTGAAGAGCTGATCTAGGCTGTCTTTGTCACTTGATTTCGGAGTCACTCGCAGATCCAAGTGTAACCCATGACCGGCCGCAACGCCGCGGCGCGCGGCGCAGGCTTGCAGCCAGCGGGCCATATGCGGTTTGTCCTCAAGGGTCTGTTTTTGCCCCTCCCAGAGGGACGCCCAGGGCCAGATCGCCATATCGGCGATTGAGAAAAAATCACCTGCAACATAGTCACTCTGCGCCAGCTGCGTGTTGAGGACCCCGTATAGGCGCGCGGTTTCCTGGGTGTATCTGTCTTTGGCGTAGGTTAAATCCTCACCCATGAGCGGGGCGTATTTGTTGAAGTGATGATTTTGTCCAGCCATGGGGCCAAGCCCACCCATTTGCCACATCAGCCATTGATCGACAGCCAGCTGGTCGCGATAGGTTGTGCCATAGAATCTCCCCGTCTTGCGCGCGAGGTATTGCAAGATGGCCCCGCTTTCAAAGAGCGTGAGCGGCGCGCCGTCGGGGCCGTCATGATCGACAATCGCTGGCATGCGGTTGTTGGGCGAGATTTTCAAGAAATCCGGTTTGAATTGCTCACCTTTGCCGATGTTCACCAGCCGGGTGGTATAGGGAAGGTTCATTTCCTCAAGCGCAATTGCGATTTTCCACCCATTCGGTGTTGGCCAGTAGTAAAAATCGATCATCGCATCTGTCCTATTGCCGCTTTGGGCCAGTATTCGGGCTATCGCTTTGAGCGCAAGGGGCAAATGGGCGATATTGCGTGTTGACCCTCTTGAGCTGGGGCATTATTTGTGGCGCGTGGCGATTTGTTACCGGATTGCGGGCCACGTTAAATAAGCTGCTAAAAGGGTTTGGGATATGACAGAGACCCCGCCTTTCACCGGTGGGTTTTTTTGTGCCTTGAAGGAGGGTCAAATGACACGCGACAAACGTACACTCGCGGTGCATGCCGGCACCCGGCGCTCGCAGTTTTCTGAAATGTCTGAAGCTATTTATATGACACAGGGCTTTGCCTATGCCACGGCAGAAGCGGCGGAGGCGCGGTTTGAACAGGCTGGGGCGGATGAATTCATCTATGCCAGATATGGCAATCCCACCGTGCGCATGTTTGAGGAGCGGATCGCCGCTTTGGAGGGTGCGGAAGATGGGTTTGCCACGGCCAGCGGTATGGCGGCGGTGCATGGGGCTTTGGCCGCAATGACGAAAGCGGGCGATCATGTGGTGGCAGCGCGGGCGCTGTTTGGCTCTTGTCTTTACGTCTTGGAAGATGTTTTGGCGCGCTTTGGTGTGCAGGTGACCCTGGTGGATGGTTTGGACATGAACGCCTGGGCTGAGGCGATTACACCGCAGACAAGACTTGTTTTCTTCGAGAGTATTTCCAACCCGACGCTTGAGGTGATTGATATTGCGCAGGTCGCCGCGCTTGCCCATGCGGTGGGCGCTTATGTGGTGGTGGACAATGTGTTTTCAACACCCGTTTATTCAAAGGCCATCGCGTTGGGCGTGGATGTGGTGATCTATTCTGCCACCAAACATATCGACGGGCAGGGCCGCGGCCTGGGCGGGGTGATTCTGGGAACGAAAGAAGTCATTCGCGGTATCATAGAGCCATTTATGAAGCATACAGGCGGCGCGATGAGCCCTTTTAATGCTTGGATGATGGTGAAAAGTTTGGAAACTTTGGAGCTGCGTGTGCATGCGCAGGTCGCGACGGCCAATATTTTGGCAGAGGCTTTGCTGCACCGGAAAGATCTTGAGCGTGTGATTTACCCCGGCTTGAAATCCCACCCGCAATTTGCGCTGACGCAGGCGCAAATGGGCGCGGGCGGGACCGTCATGGCCTTGGACGTTGGCAGCAAAGACCGCGCTTTTCGGTTTATGAATGCTTTGGATATCATCCTTATTTCCAACAACCTAGGGGATTCCAAGTCGATTATCACCCATCCCGCGACCACAACGCATCAGCGCTTGCCTCAGGCGCAAAAAGACCTGCTGGGCATCACGCCTGGATTGTTGCGGTTCTCGGTCGGGCTGGAGAGTGCGCGGGATCTTGAAGCGGATCTTATGGTGGCGCTGGATGCGGCGGGTACAGAGGGTTAATCGGTGAAAGGCGCTTGAAATTCTCCTGCGCAAACTAGCTTTGCTGAGAAAGAAGTTGAAATCCTGCCCGATGATCCCCAAAATAACAGGGATGAGGCCCGCACCTTTGAAAGGGGAAATTGCCGTGAATATTCACCTTCCGTCCATGGATGACGCCGCATCGACTGTGGAAGCTCCCGATGAAACGCAAGACCTGAGCCGCGACTATGCGCAGGATTTTGTCGCGGATGCCGACTACATCCGCAGCCTGCCCGACCTCCAAAACGGCCCGACCTCGTTGATCCGCGGCGCGCAGAAGTTCATTCAACATGTGGGGATTTCCAATTTCCGCTTGCCGATCCGGTTTCACACTCGGGACGCTGATCCATTGGTGTTGGAAACCTCGGTTACGGGCTCGGTCTCTTTGGATGCGGAGAAAAAGGGCATTAATATGTCGCGCATTATGCGCACATTTTATCGCCAAGCAGAGGAGACTTTCAGCTTTGATGTCATGGCGCGCACGCTGGATGACTATAAAGCCGATTTAGAAAGTTTTGATGCTCGGCTGCAAATGCGCCTGTCTTTTCCTATGAAAGTGAAGAGCCTGCGCAGCGGGTTGAGTGGCTTTCAATATTACAACATTGCTTTGGAAGTTGTGGAGCGCGCGGGGCAGCGTCATAGAATTGTGCACCTCGATTACGTCTATTCGTCCACTTGCCCGTGCTCGCTGGAGTTGTCCGAGCACGCACGCCGTGAGCGCGGGCAGTTGGCCACGCCGCATTCGCAGAGGTCTGTGGCGCGGATCTCCGTGGTTTTGGCAGAGGGGCAGCCGCGCCTTTGGTTTGAAGATTTGGTGGAGCTGTGCCGCAAGGCCGTGGCAACGGAGACACAGGTCATGGTCAAACGCGAAGATGAGCAAGCCTTTGCGGAGTTAAACGCGGCCAATCCGATTTTTGTTGAAGATGCCGCGCGGCTGTTTTGTGAGCAATTGCAGGGTGACCCGCGCATTGGCGATTTCCGTGTGATTGCCAGCCATCAAGAAAGCCTGCACAGCCATGATGCGATTTCTGTTCTGACAGAGGGTCCAACCTTTGCGCAAACCAGCATGGATCCAAGCACGTTTTCCAGCCTCTTTCACGTTGGGTGATCGCTTGACTTGCGGGGCATTCATTGCCATCGCTTAACGCATGTTTGATGTGCGCCCCGTCTTCAATGTGATCGGATTGCTGGTGAGTTGCTTGGGGCTCACTATGATGTTTCCCATGGCTTTGGATATGTCTCGCGGCAATGGCCATGCGGGCGTTTTTTTGGAATCTGCTCTGATCACCTGTTTGACGGGGAGCATGATGTATTTGGCGACGCGCCGTGAGGCGGCGCGGGGTCTCACCTTACAACAGACATTCTTGCTGACTTCAGGGGTTTGGCTGGCCCTGCCGATTTTTGGCGCCTTGCCCTTTGCCTTGGGCGCAACGGACTCGAGTTTTACAGATGCGTTTTTTGAGGCCATGTCCGGGCTGACCACCACCGGAGCAACGGTGATTTCAGGTTTGGATTACCTGCCCGATGGTCTTTTGCTCTGGCGCTCGATCCTGCAATGGTTGGGCGGCATTGGGATTATCGTTGTGGCTATGGTGTTTTTGCCGGAGCTGCGCGTGGGCGGGATGCAAATCTTTAAATCCGAGGGCTTTGACACATTCGGTAAAATTTTGCCGCGGGCTACGGAAATCGCCGCGCAAGTTGCTTGGCTCTATGTCGGCCTCACGGGGGCCTGTGCGGTGATCTATATCGCAACAGGCATGCGCAGTTTTGATGCGGTGCTGCATGCAATGACCACCATCGCAACGGGGGGGTTTTCGACCTATGACAGCTCTTTTGTAAAATTTGGCGCCTCAACGGAATATGCGGCTGTGGTGTTCATGTGTTTGGCGGCATTGCCCTTCGTGCGCTATGTGCAGCTGATCAACGGGGCGCCGGGCTCTTTGTTTCTCGATTCCCAAGTGCGTGTATTTTTCATCGTGCTCCTGGTGACGGTCGGGTTTTTAACACTGGTGTTGTGGCAGGGTCATCAGTTGGCCGGCGAGCTGGGCTTTCGAAAAGCGCTCTTTAATGTGGTGTCGATCACCACCGGGACGGGATACGCCAGCGCGGATTACAGCAATTGGGGTCCTGTCGCCTTGGTGGTGTTTTTCTATGCTGGGCTTGTGGGGGGGTGCGCGGGGTCGACCTCTTGCTCGGTCAAAGTGTTTCGCTACCAACTCTTGGTCTCGGCCATTCACATGCAGCTGCGCAAAATTCACAGTCCCAACGGGATCTTTAATCTGCGTTATCAGGGCCGAATTGTGGGTATGGATGTTATCAATTCGGTGATTTCTTTCTTTGTGATATTCTTCGTCTCACTTGGGATATCGGCGATGGCATTGGCGCTCACGGGGCTTGATTTGTTGACAGCCTTCTCGGGCGCGGCGGCGGCGCTGGCCAATATTGGGCCCGGTTTGGGAGAGGTGATTGGCCCATCGGGAAATTACAGCACATTAAGCGACAGCGCAAAATGGATTTTGGCCTTTACCATGTTACTTGGACGATTGGAGCTTCTGGCCGTCTACACATTATTCACACTTAGATTTTGGAGGAATTAATGCCGGACCAGAAACCCCTAGGGGCACAGATTTCACATATGTTGAAAGATCGCGGTGTGGACGTCATTTTTGGGATTCCCGGCGTGCACAATCAGGAAATGTACCGCGGTATTGAAGAGGCCGGTATTCGCCATATTTTGGCGCGCCATGAGCAGGGCGCGGGCTTTATGGCTGATGGCTATGCGCGGGCGAGTGGCAAGCCAGGGGTGGCCTATGTCATTACCGGGCCGGGTCTGTGCAATATCATGACCGCGATGGGACAGGCCTATTCGGATTCCGTGTCGATGTTGGTGCTGTCAAGCTGTTTGGATGAGACCGCGGCCCGGCGCGGGCAGCTGCATCAAATGTTGGATCAAGCCTCCGCCGCTGACAGCGTTTGCGATTGGTCCTATCAGGCCAATAGCGCAGAGGCGGCCTATGATTTGATTGACCGCGCCATGCTTGAGTTTGAAACCCATCGTCCGCGCAGCAAGCACATACAAGTGCCCATCGCACAGTTGGAAGGGCAGGCCGCGCCTGCGCCGCGCCGACGGGCGGGGCTTGCCGAGGCCTTGGGATCTTGTGGTGTAGATATGCGCCCGCTTGCTGCGGCGCTGTCTGCGGCCTCGAAGCCGCTCTTTGTCATCGGCGGCGGGGCTGCCAAAGCGGGCGCGGATCTTGCTGCGGTTCTTGAGGCTTGCGGGGCGGCATGTTTCGAGACCTATGCGGGGCGCGGAATTGTGCCTTGGGATTATCCGCTTAATTTTGGGGCCGCTCTGGCCCGGCCCAGCTCAGCGCAAATTGTAGCACAAGCAGATTGCGTCGTCGCCATTGGGACCGAATTGGCGGAGGTGGACTTATGGCGTGCGCATCTGGGGCATAGCTGCCCGCTCTACCGGATTGATATCGACCCGGAGTGTCTTGCCGATATGCAGCGTGCAGAGGTGGCGATCCTTGCGCGGGCCGAAGAGGCCATGGCCAGCCTCAGGCCCTTGATGGCGGACTCCCTATCGCAGTGGCAGGTCCAATCGGTGGCGCATCAACGCGGGCTTTGGCGGGCAGAAACTGAATCGGAACGCCCCGGGATCATCTCTATCATCGAGGCCCTGCGTGCCGTTGTTCCCGAAGATGCGATGGTTTATTCAGATATGACGCAATTTGCCTATGTCGCCAATGAAATTTGGCCGATGACACGCGCCAAACATTGGCACCATCCCTCGGGTTTTGGGACGCTGGGCTATGCGCTGCCGGCGGCCATTGGCGGTGCTGTGGCACGGCCCGGCAAGCCGACGCTGGCGATTGCTGGGGATTATGGTTTTCAGTATTCTGTTCAAGAGCTGGGTACAGCCGTTGAGCTTGGCCAGCCTTTGCCAATTATCCTATGGGACAATGGCAAGTTGAAAGAGATTGAAGACAGTATGCGCAGCGCCCAGATCGCGCCCAATGCGGTCATTGCCAAAAATCCAAATTTTCTGGAACTGGCGTGGGCCTATGGGGCAGAGGCATCTGCGCCAGAGACACTGGCACAGATGCAAGAGGCGGTGACAGCGGCCTTCCAAGCGGATCGCACAACGTTGATCTACCTGTCGCCCAATATCTTGTCGTGACACCGGCACAAGGCGCATTGCGGGTCGATTTTGTGACCGGAGCTGTGGCACATCGGTTGCGCTTTGGTGGTGGGCGCGGCCAAGACCTGGCCAAGGCGATGGGCCTGCGCGCTGGTAAAACGCCAAGAATTGTCGATGCGACTGCCGGCCTTGGACGCGATTCTTTTCTTTTGGCCTCGCTGGGGGCCGAGGTGACGATGATCGAACGCTCCGATGTCATGCATGGCTTGTTGCAAGATGGCATGGCGCGGGCGCGGCAGGAGGGAGGTGTCTTTGGCGAGATTCTTTCCCGGATGACTCTCTTGCATGGGGATGCCAAAGCACTTTTGCCAGAGCTGGATGCAGAGGCGGTATTGATTGACCCAATGCATCCGCCGCGTAAAAATTCGGCCTTGGTCAAACGCGAACTGCGTCAGGTGCGCGAAATCGTCGGCACCGATGAAGATGCCGAAGCGCTGATGCTGGTGGCATTGCGGCATGCCCGCCAGCGGGTGGTGCTGAAATGGCCGGCGAAAGCGGCCCCGATGCCCGGGATCAAACCCTGCTCGCATCAAATATTGGGCAAATCTACGCGCTATGACGTATTCATGTGCACCACGGGTTGCGAAGCCGGTGCCGTTTGACCTTGATGTGAGAATGTGGCTTTCTGGGCAAAAGTAATCATTGAATGAGTAGGGCGGTCATATGACTCTTGTTGTAGTTTTGAAATTCTTTCACTTTTTGGGACTGTTCTTGGCGGGCGGACTGGGCGTTGCCAATAGTCTTTTGATGAAGGAGCATCAATTGGCGCAAGAAGCCCCCTCTGCCGCGACGCAAAAAACCATGCGCAAATTGGCGCGGATCGGTTTGGTTGCGATGGTCTTGCTGTGGCTGACGGGATTTGGATTGGCCTATCGTGTCTATGGGGGCATGAACCTCGGGCTGGCCTTCCATGTTAAACTTCTAGGGGCGACGGCTTTGCTGGGGGTGGTGGTCTTTATGAACGTCTATCCGGCAGCGATGGCCAAGAAAGGCCAGGCCCCGAATCCCAAGCTGATGAAGATCATGCCTATGGTGGCGCGCAGTGCATTGGTTTTGGTTCTGGTGGGAATCGCTGTGACGACGACAGCCTAGCTAGGCTGGTCGGCCCAGGGCGAAAATCACACGACTCAGGTGCCGAGATTGGCGACACTTGTGTTGATCTCGGCTTCCAAAGATCGCCACGCCCCCCAAAACGCGCGTTGAGCTATGCGGCCGGATCGATTGTTACGCAGGCCTCTCATTTTAAGTTCAAATATTGCGCAGAGCCTTTAAAATTCGCGAAAATCGCTGGAAATGAAAAAAATGAAAGAAAGATGAAAATAGCTCTTGCGACTCTCAGCGGGGAACCTTAGAACCCCCGTTACCGGAGGCGCTGAGCGACAACGGTGCGAACGTCGGGTCTTACAGATTACGGTTCGTGTGAAGACAACCGATAACAAACCGATCATTTTGCGCTTTTTAGTATTGCGTAATTTGAGGATTTTTGTGTCACGTTATTTGAAATTTTAGTATCTGAAGAGATATGTGGGCGGTTTGGTTCATTCGATGAACAAACAACTGCATA